>Ga0114960_10000136_pt1 | contig 55872 bp, 48 predicted proteins | sample C_130625_MF_Meta_FD_92637 | JGI IMG/M metagenome (GOLD analysis project Ga0114960, IMG submission 92637) | Freshwater microbial communities from Lake Croche, Canada to study carbon cycling - C_130625_MF_MetaG | ecosystem: Environmental > Aquatic > Freshwater > Lake | place: Lake Croche, Canada...
TTAAGTAAAATTGGAACCCCAGAAGATACATGTCCAGTATGTTTGCGTTCTATTTTAGAGCATGATAAAACTACGATTAAAAATGAAATAGATACATTAAAAACTAATATTAATAACGAAAAAATTAACCTAAAAGAAATTGTAACTAAAATAGAGGATGGAAGAAAAAATAAAAAAAATTTAGATTTGGCTATAGAAAAATTTTCTAAAAAAGTTAATGATTTGGCTTTGGACGAGCAGAATCGAAAAAATATTAAGGATAGAATAACTCAACTAGAGAGTTGGCTTAAACAATTGGAGGAGGATATACAAGAATTGCGTTCTAACACTACAGAATCTGATCCTTATATAGAAAAACAGATTATTATTTTAGAAGAATTGAGGACGAATGTTAATAAATGTAGATTTAATCTTAATTTAATGGATACTATTAAATTCATAGTATCCGAAGAAGGGGTTAAATCATATATTGTAAAAAAGATATTATTAATGTTTAACGAAAGGATTCGTTATTATCTTTCTTTGTTAGATGCTAATTGCGTGTGTAATTTCAATGAATATTTTGAAGAAGAAATTATCAACGAAAAGAATAAGTTATGTTCATATTTCAACTTTTCCGGAGCAGAACGAAAAAGTATTGATTTTTCCTGTTTATTCACATTCATGGATATGAGGAGAATACAAGGGAATGTAACATACAATATTAGTATTTACGATGAACTATTTGATAGTTGTTTGGATCAAAAGGGTGTGGAATTGGTTACGAAAGTTATAAAAGAAAGAGTCGATAAATACGATGAATGTGTATTAGTAATTTCACACAGAAAAGATAGTATAAATGCAGCATCTGGAGATGTGATTTTTCTAGAAAAAAAGGATGGAATTACTACTAAAATAGACTACAATCCATTTGCTTGACATTTTATAGAAATAAAATAAATGATAGTAAATGATAACACCATTTACTCCAACTAGACCATTTCAGCAATTTTCTCCGCTGTTACCGCCTACGGCAAAAAAGCAAGAAGAAGCACCAAAGATAGAATCACCATCAGAAACACACCTCCCAAGGGTTATACAATTCGGGGCAGATCTTAGTGGATGTGGGCTATACCGTCTAGGATGGGCAAGTCATTTATTGAATTATCAAGGACATATGATGGTAACTGATACCACGGTAATGGTATTAGATCCTCGTTGGTATGTAAATGTAAAGGCTATCCGTCTGCAACGTCAAGCAACTTCTGCTCAATTAGAATTTGTAAAATTTTTGAAAGACGTTCAAAAGCAAATTGGTTTTAAAATTATTTATGAAGTGGATGATGTGGTCTTCAGAGAAGATATCCCAGATTATAACAAATTTAAAACTGCATTTACGTCAGATGAAATCCGAAATAATGTAACAGATATTATAAATCTATGTGACGAAGTTAGTGTAACATGTGATTATATGAAGGATTTATATAGATTACGCACAGGAAAACAAGAAATCACGGTAATCCCAAATTTTCCTGCTAAATTTTGGATAGGAAACCATTTTAATCCAAATAGAATAAATGATCTATATGATAAGAATAAAAAGAAGCCTCGTGTCCTTTATGCTGGTAGTGGTGCTCATTTTGATGTCGAAAATCGAGTGGGTCAGAAGGATGATTTTGAACATGTCATCAAAGCGATAATTGATAGTAGACATAAATATCAATGGGTATTTTTGGGTGCATTCCCACCGCCTATTAGACCATATATTGAAAGAGGAGAGATAGAATTTCATCAATGGCAAAGATTGTATGACTATCCACAAAAAATATATGATTTGGGGGTACAGATGATGGTGGCACCATTGCAAGATAATTCTTTCAATAGAGCAAAGAGTGATTTGAAATATATCGAAGCATGTTCCTATGGATTACCAGTAGCATGTCAGGATATGTGTACATATAAAGATGCTGACATTAAATTCAAATCTGGCGAAGAAATGCTTTATAAGATGGAATATGAACTTAGTAGAGCAGGACACTATAAGAATAGTTCATATAAACGTAGAAGAGTTGCAGAAGATAGATTTTTAGAATTGGATAGAAACTTGGGTTGTTATCAAGAATTATTTTTAACTCCTTATGGAGCCAAGGAAAGAGTCAATCTGAAACGATACAATCCTTGATTTGTAGATAAATCTGTGTTATGATATCCTTATGGTAGGATATCGTAATGCAATTTACAATTATAAAGAACGAGTTGTAGATATATACACTTGGGATAATGACGGAAAACGGATGGTAACTTCCGTTGAATGTCTTCCATATTTTTATTATGAAGATAATGGTGGTCTAGATGTTAGTATATTCAATACAAATTTAAGAAAAAAGCATTTTGGGAATGTTTTTGATAGAACTAAATTCTTAAAAGAACGAGGACTCAAAAGAGTATTTGATAATTATAATCCAATACAGCAATCATTAATTGATATGTACTGGAATTATAATGATAGCGAAGAATTTACGCAATTTCCGTTAAAAATATATTTCGTGGATATCGAAGCTGTTGGAGAAAATGGATTTTCTTCACCGCATGACCCAGCAGACGAAATTAATGTAATTACAGTATTCGATTCTCTCACAAAAATTTATCATGTATGGGGAACTCATCCATATAATCCTGATAGTGATGATGTAATATATTATTATTGTAAATCCGAATATATTTTATTACAGAAATTTTTAGATTTTATGAAGATTGATCCTCCTGATATTCTATCTGGATGGGCTAGTGATAGATACGATGTACCATATATCATAAATAGACTAGAAAGAATTTTAGGCAAAGACGAAACTGATACAATATCACCACACGGAAGAAGATATACCAAATTATTTAATGGAAAATTTGGGAAAAAGGAGATCGTACATAGAATAGATGGTATATCATGTGTAGATTATATGGACATTTACAAGAAATTTTGTCCAGTAAACAGAGAAAGTTATAAACTTGATTATATAGGACAGGTAGAATTAGATGAGACTAAAGTAGATTTCGGAGACCAAAGCTTGTTTGAATTAATGTCTAGCGATTGGAAGACATTTGTAGATTATAACATACAAGATGTTAGACTGTTAGTAAATCTAGAAAAACGTCTACAGTACATTCAGTTATTAAGAATGCTGTCATATACCGGTTGTACTACATTTGAGTCAGCATTGGGCACTGTGGGCGTTGTAACAGGGGCAGCAGGAATAGAAGCTAGGAAACGTAATCAAAGACTTTGTACATTTGTAGTAGAAGATGGAGAACAAAGAGAATTTGAAGGTGGGTTTGTATTCCATCCAGTTCCGGGGCATCATACATCAATAGTTAGTTTTGATGCGAATTCGTTGTATCCTAATACGATGATTACGTTAAATGCATCTCCTGAAACTAAAGTAGGAAAAATTATAGAAATTAATAATGGTAAGGTTTCAATTAGAAATGTAGATGGAGTAATAGTCGATTTTAATATTTCGGACTTTAATAAGTACATTAAAAAAGAAAAGATAGCAATATCAAGATCTAAAGTATTATTTTCCCAGAAGAAGAGAGGAATTCTAGCAGATTTGGTAGATCAATATTATAAAAAGAGAGTTAATATTAGATCAGAAATTAAAAAGATAGAATCTAATATATCAAAATTAAATGAAAAGGAAAAAGAACAAGCTGAAATAAAAATAACACAGCTAGATACTAAACAACAATCCATAAAAATTTTTATTAATAGTGTATATGGAGCATGTGCGAATGAATATTGTTCGATTGCAGATACGGATATTGCAGAGTCTATAACTTTAACCGGACAGGCAGTAATTAAAGAATCTAGAGAAATATTTAAAAGATTTGTTAAACAAGAAACTGGAATAACTGATCCTATACAGCTAGAAAAGGGTTTGATCGCAGGAGATACAGATAGTATGTATGTATCAATAGATCAATTGATTAGTAATTTTTACGAAAATGGCAAACTATCTAATGAAGTTTATATAGTTGTAGAAAAACTACAAAAATATATAAACGAACATATCCAAAAATGGGCTGCTAGAACTTTAAATACTAATGATTGTAGATTTGAATTCAAAAGAGAAAACATTTGTGATGCGGGAATCTTCCTCGAAAAGAAAAGATATGTCTTGCATGTATTAGACAAAGAAGGAAAGCAATGTGATACTTGGAAATATACTGGGGTCGAAGTAGTAAGCACTACAATGCCAAAAGCGGTTAAACCTTATGTAAAAAAAATAATTCAAAACATTATATTAACAAAATCAGAAGAAAGTACTAATCAGATATTTAAAGAATCTTATAATAAGTTTTTAAATATGGATGTAACCGAAATATCGGTAGTAAAAGGTATTAGAAATTTAGAAAAATATGAAGCACTATCAGACGAATTTCATACATGCAAAGGAATGCCCGGACATGTAAAATGTGCATACTATTATAATTTGTTATTAGATAAATTACAATTAAATAAAAAATACGAAAAGATTGTCAGTGGGGATAAATTAAAATATTTCTACGTAGAGACTCCAAATAAATACGGAATAGAAGCTATAGGATTTAAAAATAGATATCCTAGTGAATTTAATTCTATATTAAAACCTGATATGTATAAAATGTTTGAGAAGGATATGTATTTGTGTGTAGAACGATTCTATAATATAATGAAATGGGTGCCCAGAAAGCCAACCGAACAATTAAGATGTACTTTAGAGGATCTTTTTAGTTGATATTTTATAAATATGTGTTAAAATATTATCTCAATATGAATACTATCACATTTATTGATTCTATCGGACGGAATATTATGGGAGAAGAACTGGCAAGAACAGATTCCACAATTTCTGTTAAAAATCCTGCAATGATTAATGTCGCACAGGCACAAAACGGTCAACTTCAAGTACAGTTGATTCCTTTATTCTTTGCAGAATTTATAGATTCATCCACTCGAACCGAAGGAAGTACTTGGAATTTTAATTTAAATCAAATCACCATTGGTACTGTGAATATTGATGGTCGATTACTGGAACAGTATGTTAGAGTAGCTTCTAATCAACCTGTTACGGAAACTACACAGCCAGATAGTGAAAATGTGGTAAAACTATTTGATGAATAGATTTTGGTATAATTAGAAGTAAAAAAACCCCTGTTATGCAGGGGTTTTTTTGTTGATTCTTATAAAGAATGTGATATAATTAATTATGGATAAAGATATTGTCAAAGCACTAGAGATTTTAGAAGAAGGTAACCCATACGCAGCATTTCTTAAAAATTCAACATTGAGTAGAGTGGATAAATGGTTTAGTACTGGTAGTTATGTATTGGATGCTATAATCAGTGGAAAGATGAGAAATGGCGGAGTACCGAGTGGTCGCCTTACGATGTTTTACGGAGAGAGTATGACATATAAATCGTCTATAGTACAAAAGATTCTGGCGAATGCTCAAAATAATGGAGTAATACCAGTAATATTCGATTCTGAAAATGCTATAGATCCGGAAGGAGCAGAACGTCTAGGATTAGATACTGCCAAAATTATGCATGTTCCTATATTTAGTATAGAACAATGCAGAAACAGTCTTCATAAGTTTCTTACAAATGTAAAAGAGAAGGGATTAGAAGGGAGATTTATTATAGCTATTGATTCCATAGGAAATTTGGAGAGCGCATTGGAAACTGCTAGAATAGAAAAAGATTCATCTAGTATAGATATGGGCACTAGAGCTAGAGCAATTAAATCATTACTGAGAACTTGCACTCAATTATCAGCACAAACTAAAACTGCAATTATTATAACAAATCATTTATATGATAATCCGGGAGATCTTCATCCTACCTTGGTTAAGAATATGCCCGGTGGTAAAGCTTGCGTATATTTGCCATCAGTTTCAGTACAGTTGATGCGTAAGCCAGTAAAGGAAGATGTCGTAAAATCCGAAACGGGGGGTCTTGCGGTCTCCCAGAGAAATTATGTGGGGATTATAATTCGTGCATTGACAGCAAAAAATAGGTTTATTAAACAATATCTAGAAGGGGAGATATACGTTTCGTTTGCAGGCGGAGCTGATAAATATCACGGATTACTAGAATTGTCGGTTGGACTGGGTATTATAGAACAGACTGGATCTACGTATTCATTTAATGGAGAAAAACTAGGATATGCTAAGTCATTTATAAGTAATACCAAATTATGGGAAGGTATAATTCCTTTATTAGAAGATAAAATCAAAATTGAATGGGCATATTCTAATGAACAAGCTAAAGAAATCGCTAATTTAGAAAAGGAAATAGAAAAAGAAGATATAGAATAGTAAATAAAAGATATGAATGATATAAACAGTGTAACTAAATTATTATTTACTGAATTTGCAATGCAAGGAAAGTATGTTGCAGTTCATGCTGATGGTAATGTACTTTTAGTAAAAGTCGGAGATGCTGATACTCGAATAATGAATTGGGAAACAATGAATCCTTCTGAAATTTTAAGTATCGCAAAAGGATTAGTATTGAAAGAAAATTATAAACGAAGTATTGTACTTCATGGTTAATAAAAAAGCCCCCGGGGGCTTTTTTATTAGAACTTTCCGTATCGTTCTTCTACTATAAATCGATGTTGTCGAGATTTAATATAATTTTCCTTCAACAATTCATTTACAGCTTTGGAGGAAAGTTTTGTATTTTCTTTTCTGATTACTTTATTAACTGGAATTTCATTTCGAGGTCTCTGAGATTCACATCTACTACAATTATGTGAATGGTATTCATGTTCCTCTTGTTCTTCGTCTTGTTCTTCCTCTTGTTCTTCTTGGTGGTTATTAGGTTCTTCCGCTTCTTCGTCTTTAATATTAATGCCGATATCACCCATATCATCAGATGATAATTGATCATCATCATCATTATTCGGGTTAGTATCATCTACCTCATTCTGATCATCTACATCTTGATCTGATGGCAGTCCAGAGTCTAATCCTGACATCTGATCTTCGGATTCTTGGCGAGCATCGGCAATTCCGCCTTTTAGTTCTGGTTGAAATTTTCCATTAGTTACTTCTTCGTCGTTTGCGATACGGATAATATCTTCATCGGCAATATCATTAATGTCTATATCATCGCCCTTTTCTCTTCTTAGAATATCAGCAATTTTGCCAACAGCATAAGTAGGAGAATTCCCCAGAGAAGTTCTACGGAATAAATTGGTAATTCTATGTTTCAATTCATCAGAATGTAATCTACCTTCATTCACAATGGTGCGATTTGCCCAACCCGGACGGTTTAAGATGCTCATAATTATTATTTATTGATTTTTTGAGAATTTGATATAAATTTTAATTAAATGATACCGAAAGTAATAATTATATCTTGCACCAGAAAATTAGAAATAGAAGCGAATCTATTGCCGTTATATCGATCTTGGAAAGATGGATTGAATACCCCGGCATATAAATTAGATATTATATGGGAAAATACAGAAGGTTTACCAGTTGCATATAATAGAAAAATTGAGGAATATAAAAACTCTGGTGCAGAATTTATAGTGTTTGTACATGATGATGTATATATAGATGATTTAAAACTTTATGAAAAGTTAAATCAAGGCTATAAATTAGGGTATAATATTATAGGATTGGCAGGAGGTCTGAATCCCAGATTGACAAATCCAGCCTTGTGGCATATAATGACAGAAAGAAACCAGCAAAGGGGACAGGTAGCGCATCCAGCAGGAAACGTAAATCAAAATATGGTAACTCCATTTGGTCCAACACCATCAAGAGTTGCAATAGCTGATGGATTGTTTATATCAATACATATCCCAACGGTAACAAAAACTAATTGGAAGTTTAATGAAAATTATACATTCCATCATTATGATATAGCTAGTTGTATAGATGCTAATAGAGAAAAGCTGAAAATTGGAGTTTATCCTATACATGTTATACACAGTTCTCCGGGATTGTTGTCCATACATGATAAAATGTGGAGTGATAGTAATGAAAAATTCTTAAACGAATATCAACAGTAGATTTTTTATTCATTTACGATAAATGTATAAAGATGGAATCTGATATAGATAAAGACGAAAATACTCATAATTTTTTATGTTTCTGTAGTTTAGTATGTATAATAAATGGTAAAAAATTAAATTTACCTAATATATTTTTATTAGTTTTGAAAAACGAGACCTATAAAAATTTGTTAAAATGTTTATTGTCTATAGACAACGATTACGATTTGTTTAAATTTTTTATAGAATACGATCCTACTATATCAAAAAGTAAATATATATCCAAATATTTAAATTCATCACAAGGAATAAAAGTAAAGAAGCATGTATACGGATTTAGAAAAGACCATCTACAACGAGTACCTAAAAGAGTCAAGAAAATCAAAAAACCAACCGTTTAAATTACGAAAAGATTTTTCAAAATTAGACGAAACTGTTGGAATAGCTCTAAAAAGATTGGCGGTATTATTCGAAAAGCATAAAGAAATTGCAATTTCAGATTTCTTTAAAGCTCCGTATGCTATATATTCGGAATCCGAAACTTTTTATTTGAAATTTTACACTACACAAAAAGCAATTACGGTATACAAGATTTATATGGAAGCCAAAAAGTAGCTTGACTTATCTTTTCTTGTATGATAATATGTTAACTCACAAACCAAAAACCAACAAACCAAAAACTAAAATATGATCACTACATCAATGTTCCAATCTATTAAAGATGCGCTAGCAAAAAGTGAGACTTCCGCTGGAAGTCCTCTGTATAAAGAAATCCTAAAATTCAAAGAAGGCAATACATATGTATTGAGGCTTCTACCAAATATCAAAGAGCCTAGTAAAACCTTTTATCACTTTTATACTCATGGCTGGAACAGTTTTTCTACTGGACAGTATGTATCCACACTGAGTCTACAGACCATCGGCCAGCCAGATCCAATTGGTAGGGAACGGTATCGTCTTGCTAAGACTGGTTCGGAAGAAGAGAAGAAGAAAGTCGAAACTGTGAAATGGCAGGAGCAATGGTATGTAAATGTATATGTTGTGGAGGATCCAGTCAATCCCCAGAACAATGGGACAGTTAAAATTTTCCGATATGGGAAAAAACTAGACCAAAAGATTACATCTGCAATCAGTGGAGATGATTCGGATGAATTTGGAGCGAAGGTTTTTGATTTGTCTTCATCAGGAGTGAACTTCAAACTTAAAGTAGAAAAGAATCAGGGAGGGTTCATTGCCTATGATAGTAGTAGGTTTACGTCACCAATCGATCTGAATTTATCTACAGAAAAACAAAAAGAAATTTATGAATCTGTACACGATTTGACTGCGGTGAATCAGATCAAAAATGGAGAGGAATTGATGAAAATGTGGAATGTGCATTTTCTATGTACGGCAGAACCTACCAGTCAAACCCAACATACAGCACCATCAGCAGAAGCTAAACCGGCGGCAGTAACAGAGAAATCCAGTTCGGTTGATGAAAACGAAATCTCAGATGAGATGGTAGCAGAATTGTTGAAAGGGCTAGAATAAATTAATTAAATAAGTAATATATAAAACCCTGAGTCTAGTAAACTCAGGGTTTTTTTATAAGTAAATATATGTCAGAAGAAAACTTTATCTTAGAAAATAGTCAGATAGATCCCAATGAACTGCAAAATATTTTAGTAGGTTTTTTAGGGCAAACATACGGAGAAGTTGCAAAATATGATAATAATCTAGTTGCGTCTAATCAATATCTTGCTCCTAAAAAACAAGAGTTTCATAGATTAGCAGAAAAGGTTTTGCAAGAAGCCATTCCACAATCTTTCATAAAGTCAGCAGCGACAAACACAAGACAAAATAGTCTTGCGATACCAAATAATAGTGTACAAACACAATTTCCACCGAGGGTAGATTCCGACCAAATGGAATTTAACTTTGATAATAGTATAACAGCTATTACAATAAATAATAAATTAGATGACCTAGAAAAAAGACTAAAAAGGATGGACACAATCATGCAAAATATGGTATCTTTGTTAGAAAATTATGAAATTAAAAATAAACAATAAATCAGAATTTATTCAAAAGTTCTTAATTCCCATATCGAGGATTAATGATTTATGTACACTTAAAATTGATAGCAATTCTATTTCAACTTTAAGCAGAACACCAGATAGTAATTTTGTATTATATTCTTTATATAAAGATGTAGAAATTATCGATTATACAGCAGAAAGAAGTATTAGCTTTGCAGATATTAAAAAATTTATTAAAGCTTTTGAATGTACGGAAGGTGATGTGGTGGAACTGATATTAAACGAGAATAATATAGAATATAAATCGTCCAATATTAAATTTAAATTTCACCTTATTAATGATAATATTATTAAGACACCAAATTTTAATTTAGATAAAATCGAAGCATTAGTTTATGATGTAGAATCTACGATACCAATTAGTGTAATATTGTCTTTAATTAAAAGTAGCACATTTATTACAGATAGTAATAAAATATATATTAAATCTAATGGAACCTCATTAGTAGGAGAATTATCTGATAAAACTAAAGATAATATAGATAGTTTTACAACTAAATTATCGGATATATATGTTGGTCCTAACATAGAAACTCCGGTAGTATTAAATTTTGATATTTTTAGAATTATTTCAGCATTAAAGATGCAGGAGATTAACATAAGATTGAATACTCAAAGAGGGTTTGTTGCTTTTGACTTATCTGAAGATAAATATAAAATAAAATATATAGCAACAGCTATGGTATCATAATATGATCTTAAACAAAAGACAGCAGAATAAAATTAGAACCCCCGGATACTTTATTAAAAGACTTCGGGATTGTAAATTTGGTGTCTTGAGAGTTTTCCAACAATATGGAATTCATGATCATAGACGATGGACTATATTAATAGATCCGGGTGGTAGTTCTATATTTGTAACATGTTATAATAATAGAAGTTTTAATGGAGAGATAATGTTTGAATTTAATGATGGGGGTAATTATTTTCCTAAAAACTTTTCTATAAGTACAGAATCGATAGAGGTAATCGTTCAATTATTAATAGATAAAGGAATACCTACATTAGAAAATAATAATAATTTTTATAAAAATAAACCAAATGACGCAAGATAACGAAGAATCCCCATTAATTCCAAAAAAGAAAAAAGCAATTTCTAAAAAAATTATTTCAAAGAAAGATGTAAAACCTAAAGTATCTTCTATATCCACAGAACAAATTCGAAAATTGTTGAGAGAAGCATTACAAAAGAATATAGAAGATAAATATTCTAGGAGCGAATTAGAAATGGATGCATTGATAGCTACTATGGAAGAATTTCTCCGATCTTTTATAGTCATAGGATATAATATGAACAACGAACCATTAGTAATAACAAATGCCAAAACCCAACTAGATGCTGATGCACTATATACATCATTATCTAGATTATTTTTTTCTATGAATGGGGGAGGATCGTCCTTATGAAAGATGATACTCATCCAATAGTAGGTCATTCGTATGCAATTAATACGGGGATGTATGTAGGAGAGATGTTTGTATTTATAGAAGAAACCGAAGAATTCTGTTTCATATCAATACCTAAAAATATAAACCGGAAAGTACCAAAAGATAAATTTTATTACGGTATGGATAATAAAATTGTAGAACATGCTAGTAAAATAACATCTAAAGTATTCAATCTATTAAAGAAACAGTATACATTTAACATAGAAAATACTAAATAATAATATGGAAATCGTAAGACCGATACAGATTACTTCACCAATAAGCGGAGAACCAATTCAACCTAAGATTGTAGAACGTCTATATGGAGATAAGATATATGTAGAAGCGCACTGGATAGATTCTAAGTCAGGAGCATTCATAAGAAAAGGTATGGTCAAAGTTTTAGATGCAGTAACTAAAGAAGATATCACAAATCAGTGTAGATAAGTGTTGTATTTTGGAAGTTATATTGGTATACTGGATTGGTGAAAGTTATACCCGAAGATTATGTAGTATTGAAATTTTTCCAATATGTAGGAGCACCGGAAAAAAATAAATATAACAACACATATCAAGGTTCATGCCCGATGTGTAGGGAAGGATCTAGCTGGCTTAAAAAACGAAGGTTCTACTATATCCCCAAGATAAGTAGAACATTTTGCCATAATTGTGGATATAGTAAATCTGCTATGTCATGGATCATGGAAATAACTGGATTTTCCATAGCGGAGATTATACACGAATTAGACGACTCTTCGATTGAATTAAAATTTGAAGAGGAAAGTCGAGTGAATATACAATCGGAGACTTTACCGAAAGATTGTATAAATCTGATGGATGATACTCAAGTAAATTTCTACAAAAATCACAAGGTAGTACAGAAGGCATTAACATTTATAGATAAAAGATTATTAAAAATATCCATAAATAGACCACCGTCATATTACATATCTTTGACAGATAAAGTTCATAAAAATCGATTAGTAATTCCTTTTTATGATCTTAATAATAAGATAGTATATTATCAATCTAGAACAATATTAGAAACAGATGAAATATACAGACCTAGATATTTATCCAAACTAGGAAGCGAAAAAACAATTTTTAATATTGACAGAATTAATACTAATAATGATGTAATCTTTATATTTGAGGGTCCATTAAATTCTACATTCGTAGAAAATGGAGTAGCAATAGGAGGGATTCAAGAAAATTCCTATCAATTATTTACTCCAAAACAAAAGGAACAAATAAATAAATATCCATTTCATCGGAGAATCTGGGTATTAGATTCTCAATGGAAAGATAAAGCTGCGTTCAATAAAACTAAAAAATTAATGGAATTAAAAGAAAATATATTTCTTTGGCCGAAAGAATTAGGCAAGAAATATAAAGATTTTAATGACATTGCAATGTCATTAAAAATTAATCAAATTACTCCAGAGTTTATACTAAAGTATGCCAGTAAAGGTTAGTGATATACTATACTCCTTTGTATTTAGCGTCCGAAGCACTAGCTAAATATCCTTTCAACATCTCGTTTAACGAGGTTACTTCCATAGATACACGAGCGATTTTCTTAGTTTCGGCAACTCTTATTTTGTCGAACAAAGAATCAGGAACGCAATTTTTTAACTTGGATTGCATAGATTCGGGACCAGTTCCATTCAAAGAATCTGAAAATTGTTCTAGGCTGTGAATCCAGTTTTGTAGAGAAGATACCATCTGTTGTTGCATCTTAGACGTTGCTGCCATATGATCGGCGGCAGCACCCCCATCCACATCAAAATCTTGTGGATTAGTGCCTTTATCCAAACTTTGCTCCATAGCTTCAGAATCTGTAAGTTCTGCTGGTAATTCAGGTTGTTCGCGAAGAACATGCACAAATGCTTTTTCGAAAATATTGCTCATGTGATTATTTAGTCGAGAATAGTAAATAATTATAGTGAAACCAAAAAATTTAAGAGAAGATGTGATGGCAAATTCGGAACGTCAGGTAGCTGGTATTGGACCGGGTGCAACTGATCAACCATTTTATCAAATGGCAATACCTAAACCCGATGATGCTCATATAAAAGATGGAAGTATAAATTATCCATTTGAGATTAATCGATTCAAAGATCAGATATTTGATATATTCGAGAAGTTGGTCTTATTAAGACAGCAATTCGAACATTCACTTAATAATCCTTCGGTGACAGAATCTCAAAAATTAGGATTAAATAAATCAATTAAACGGTTAGATATATTAAATCGAAAATTAATACAAATACCCGATTTTTTAATTATTTTTAGTGTTGATATATAATAATTATGTGATATAATATTGATATGTGGTTCGAACTTCTAAAGCCATTAGTAATACTAATAACGACAAGTATATTGACGGCTATCACTTTTGGTGATAGCACCTTTAATATAATTAAATTATTTGTATTAGCATCGGTTGTACAATTTATTGTTTATAATGCATATAAACAATTTTTAATTTTATATGCAGAAAAAATTAAAAACGAAAGAATAAAGGAATTCTCGAAACAAGGCATGGACATAACCTGCCCATGCTATCTAGAGAAAAAGATGTTTATACCTATCGAATTGAATGGTATAAATTCATTTAATTGTATAGAATGTAAGAAAGATTGCACAGTACAATTAATTGCTAAAACATATAATAAAACGGAAGTAATAGATCTAGAAGAAGCTGATGCTGCTTTGACTGAAGTATATAAGCAGATACAAAATACTCCGTAATATGCTAAATTTTGAATCTAGAGAACTGAATAATGCATCGGAAGTTAATTCTTCCATCACTTATAATAAACCAATTTCTATAAATTTAGAATCTCTAAAGGACGATATCAGAAATTTGATCTTATCAAAAGATAAAAGCTTAATTAGAGCATATGATTATGGTTCGATGTCCAATATTAGAAATAATTCTGGAAATGATTCATTAAAATCGATTATCAATGTAATTAGAGATTACATGTCGCAAAAATATAAAGAAGATAATACTAAAAATTTGACTCTTAGAAAGAATTTAGATATTATAATTCTGGTATTAGAAAGTTTATCCATTAATGACATAGATTGCACTTCTCCCGAAATCAGTGCATTGTTATTAGGATTTCTTGGTAAAAATTTCATATGATAAATAAGATTTCGGTGACAACAAAATCAAATAAAAAATTTATAATGTCTCTTGAAAACTATACTAGATGGTTGTGTCTAGTAGAAGCTATAGAATTTATAAATCAAAAAGCTAATGATTCAAAATTAGATTTAGACAAAACAGATTCTTGGATTAAGCCATTAGCTATACAAAAATATATAAAACAAAGATATCCAAGTTTATATCACGATTTTAAAATTGAAGAACATTTTGACTTTGATGTAGACAATTTTATGGCAGAAAGATCTAATTATAAATTAAATCAGGCTAATAAATAATTTCTGTATTAAATTTTTTTGAATTGTAAAAATGGCGGGATGTTAGTGCCAGTGTATACATCGGTATAATCATTAACCGTAACATTATAAGGGGAAATACCAATATCATTTAGACATGATAGAACTTGTGAACTTGTAGGACGCACTAAAGAATCTATATAGTATCTACTAATATCAGTCACAGCAGTTATTGATGGATTATATACTTGAGCAACTCCAAATTCAAATACACTACCATCTAAATCTGTTTTTCCCCATATATTTATATCACATCCAGACAATTTATAAAATAAAAATTTACCGTTTCCATCATTTGGACCACCATGATAACCGTCTAAACTATCCCCTATTGGTCCTATTAAACCATAAAACCTACTAATAGATACCGAATTTCCAAATGCATCAATAGTAGAAGATTTACTAATAGAACTAATATAAAATTGATCTGGAATATTTTGAGTATCAAAAGCTAAAACATACCAACCGTATGCATCCCAAGGAAAATTACCATTCTTGTCTAGCATAGGATATTTAGTAAAAGTTTTTGGTACATTGACTTCCAAAATGGATTTAGCCATAAAGCCCGTTACCGTTCTAGTACCAGTAGAACCAATAGTACCTCCAGTACCTCCAGAGCTGCCAGTTCCGGGTCCAGTGCCCGTACCGGGACCCACAGGAGGAAGCACAGGAACTTTGGGTTTATAATCTATTACAACTCCAGATTTATCAACTATGACATCAGTTGGACCCGGAATGGTAACCTTTCCACTAGGATCTGTTATAATTCCTGTTTTAGGATCTATAGTAAGAATAGCTGGTAATAGTATTTTTCTTATTCGATTATTTCCATAATCTGCAATAAATAAATTACCCAACAAATCCGAACATAATCCCATAGGAGTATTAAATTTAGCAGAAAGACTGGAACCATCATCAGTTCCCCTACTAGAACCTGCTATAGTATCTACCTTTCCAGTAGGAAGAATACGCCTAATTCTATGATTCAAAGAATCTGATACATAAACTATATTATAAGGTCCTACATTAATTCCCATAGGAAGATTAAATCTTGACATAGTTCCTATACCATCATCATTTCCACTCTTTTCGGCAAATCCAGCTATAGTACTAACACTTTTAGAAGTAGTATTAATGTAGCGTATAGTATGATTCGAACTATCTGTAATATATAAATTATCAAAGGAATCTACATCTATATTATATGGATTATAGAAAGATGCGGAGATTCCGGTTCCATCAGTATAACCTCTAGCAGATCCTGCTAGAGTTGTAACAACACCCAATGGAGTTATTTTACGGATTAAATGATTAGCTGTATCGGCAACATAAACATTGCTTAAAGAATCTACTGCTAGATCATGAGGAAAGTTAAATTTAGCAGTTGTACCAGTACCATCAACAATTCCGGGAGAATTTGCTGCACCAGCAAGAGTTGAAACATTACCGGCAATTGATATTTTTCTGATAAGATGATTAAGAGTATCTGCTATATAAATATTTCCAGAAGAATCAATATCAATACCGGCTGGCTGGAAAAACTTAGCAGAGGTTCTGAATGCATCTGTAGTACCTCTAGTAGATCCAGCATAAGTGGTAACATCTCCAGTAGAAGTTACCTGTCTTATTCTAGAATTTCCATAATCAGCAACATATAAAATATTAGAACTAGTCATGGTTACTCCACGAGGAGAATTAAATTTTGCAGTTAATTTATCACCATCAATAGATCCGACAGTAGTACCAACAAAAGTTCCGGTACTAGTACCAGTACCAGAGTCCGGAAGAGGACCAGATCCAAAAGTAGTACCAGTTCCAGCATCCCCATCATTCGAAATACCACAAGTCGTATTTCGAATTTGATAGGAAAGAAATACTGTACTAAATGCGATATCAGGATCTAATGGAAGGGTAGTAAAAGTAATAACTGTATTGGAAATATTATCTATAGTTATGTTGGAGGATGCTTTGACACTACTAGATATTATAGATATAGGTTGAGGGGGATTATTTATATCTCTATCCGGATATCCTCCTAAAAATATTATATCAGGATCAGAAGCGGGATCGGTAATATCTAAATTGTAGGTAACACTTTCTCGTAAATTAAATAATTTATCAGATATTACCGGGGGTAAACATAATACGCTCAATTTAACCGATGAAGTATTAGAAGATTTGATTCCATCCGTTACAACATATGTAAATTCATCTGGTCCAAAATAATTAGATTTTGGAATATATTGAAAATTTATTTTATTAGAACTTAAATTAACTATACAATTTTTTATAGATCGATTATCATAAGTATATACTTCAATTTTTCCAGAAGAATGCGGAAAATAATCGGGATCTAAATCATTTAAAGATATATTTATATCTACTGGTATTCCCATAAATGTAGAAGATAATTCACCAACAGATATTGGAGCATAATCATATCTACATCTCATCATAGCTGAAGCATTACCTATTGGCATAAATTAAAAATTTTGTCCACCTATAAAACCAAACCAAATGTCTCCGACTTTAGTTAAAGTAATAATATCTACTTTGTTTATAGTATTAGTAATGGTAGGAGAAAATCCAAATGCCCACCGAACAGATACTCCATTTATAGTCCAATTTGTTATATTAAATGGACCCCAACCTCCCGGAGGAGGATCTATCATAAGTCCCGGAACTGGAGTGGGAGGAGTAGCACCTTTTTGAGTTATTACTAAAGTTATAGTAAAAGATTCTAAAGGAATGTCAGTTAATGTAAAACCAGTAATATTTCCCATCAAATTAATTGTAAAGGTATTAGAATTACTCATGGATAATGTCACATTTCCAGAACCAGCTACCGCAGTAATTTTTTCTGAATAATTTTTAAATACTATACCACCTTGCATAGTACCTCCCGTAAGAGGTAAAAATGTAGTATCAACATAAGCTTGTTTAGCTAATACACTAGACGTAGCTTGAATAGTATTATCTACATAAATTTTTGTAACTAAACTTCTAGGTAATGCTGGATTATCTGAGGGTGCGGTAATATACCCTTCGGTCATAATTCCTCCAGATAGAGATATATATCCTGATAATCTATTAATATTAGAATCTACATAATTCTTCGTAGCAGCTTGACGTACATTAGAAATTAAAGTAGGATCAGAATTTAAAATTAAAGGATTTGGGCCAGTCATGCTTCCACCAGAAAGATTTAAATAATGGGCATCCGAATAGATTTTAGTAACTAAAACAGAAGAAGCACTACTTACAATAGTATCAACATAATTTTTAGTTGTAGCATGATTAGGCGAAATAGGATTTCCTCCTAGAGTTAAGAAACTACTCGGATCCATACTGTCAGTAACTTTTTTTAAATATGTACTATCCGTTATAGATTTAATATTACCAGTTTCTGTTAATATTGCTTCGTCTACATATTTTTTATTGCTGGCATGATTGAGATCAACAGGATCTGCATTTAAAAATAAAAATCCGGTCATTGTATTGGAAATACCTCCAGACTTAGGAATATAAATAGTACTTAAATTATCAACATATTGTTTATTGGAAGCATGAGACGGATTTGTTGGATTATTAAATAGAAATAATGGACCCGTCATTTGGCTAGAAGAACCTCCAGTTAAAGGAACATATATATTCGATAAATTATCTACATAATTTTTAGTTACTGCATCTGATGTAGATAATGGAGTAGCTAGATTTATTATTCTTTGAGTATTTAAATTTAATATATCATTAAAAGATGACGAACCTGTCACCGTTAATGTTGAATCCACTAATAAAGGACCGGACATTTTTTCTAAAGCACCAAAATCAGAACCTTGTTTATCTAATTTCTTTAATATATTTTGATTAGCATTATTAATACTAGTTTGTAGAATATTAAGTTGGCTATTAAAATCTCCTGATATATTAGAACTTACTTTACCAGAAATCGTATCTAGAGTCACTTTTTTGGTAGTAAAACTACCTTTATTAGGATCATGTATATCAAATAAAGTATAATCTTCGTTTTTAATTTCGGTTAACGTAGCTTCTGGTAACTTATTTATAAAAGTATCGGACATATGAGTATTTAGGTAAAATTTAACAAACTAACGAACCTATACTTTTGTTATTATAGGATATGATAAGCGATCCGCTTAATGGTGATTGTAATATAAAACTTGATTTAATATTACTTGGAGGTTTTTGAACAAAAGTAGTTTTAGAAATTTTCGAATTACCGTGGAAATGTATATCTTTTAATTTTATTATTACTTTATCATCATCGGATTCTAATGGAGTCGAATATGAAAATCCTATTTTATATAAATCTGTAATTTTGGGAAGATTTAAATCAGTTTCTATATTAATAATATCATTATAAATATCATTATTATCTTTTAAAGCTATGATTAAATTTTTCCCAGAATTAGTAAAATGTATTCGTATAGTATTAAATTGATCATGAGTTTTAACGAATGGATATAACGAATCAATAATTTTAGAAGTGTAAATGGTTTCGAAATCTTGATTTTTTATAGTTATAGTATTATTACTGGCAAACATAATACCAATTATAGCATCTGTTACTCCAAAATCAGCTTGATAGGGCGCATATCCCAATCCACTATATCGACCTCCACCAGTTAATGTTGTATTTTTAAAAAGAAATGTAGAAAATCCTCCAGTAGATCCTTTAATATTTGGAGGAGGTGGTGGTGCTGGTACATTTGGAATGGGTGTGGTAATTAGTTTTGGTATTGATATTTTTCGTATTCTGGAAGAACCTCCATCAGTAACATATAACGTATCATTAGTATCATCATAACATAATCCTATGGGACTATTAAAAGTAGCAACAGTTAAATCTCCATCAATATTGGATTTCACTCCCGTAATACCTGCAACGGTAGTAACAATTCCCGTCGAAGTAATTTTACGAATTAACTGGTTTAAATCATCTACCACATAAATATCATCATTATTAGCAACTACCAAACCCAAAGGGCCAGAAAATTTAGCAGCAGTGCCTGTAGCATTATTAAAACCTTTGGTAGAACCGGCAAATGTACTAACATTACCATTAGGTTCTATTTTACGTATTCTGTGATTATTGGCATCCGCAACATATAAATTTCCCAAGGAATCTATATCAATACCTGCTGGAGAATCAAATCTGGCATTTGCACCAATCCCATCAGCAGTACCACGAGAACCTTGCACACCCGCAAATACCGATTCCGCACCAGTTGTTATATTGTATTTTATAATACAATGATGTAGATTATCAGTAATATAAAATATATTTCCATTAATAACTATATCATAAGGCATCGAAGATGATACACTCCCTATAGGTATAGACGAAACCAAACCATTAAGTTCAATCATTCGCAGGGTAGAATTCATGGAATCGCAAACAAATATTTTTCCAGAACTATCAACATCCATTCCTTGTGGTTGAGAAAATTGAGCAGCAGTACCTATAGCATCATTCCATCCATTTACAGATCCTGCGAAAGTAGCAATAATAGGGTCATCAAAACCAGTAGTAGGAGAAGGAGTTATAGATCTAATTTTATTATTTAAATAATCGGCTATATATAATACACCGGAATTTAAAATAATACCGGCAGGACTATTAAATTTTGCTGTTAATTTATCTCCATTAACATCTCCTACGGTAGATCCAGCAATCGTAGTAACACTTACTACTTGAGTATTGAAATTCTGAACAATCGGGACGGTGATTGGAGAAAATAATACATTACTATCCAATCCAGAAGAATCAGTACCTCCTGATACACTATATTGAAAAGACCAAGTTATATCAGAATTAGGATTGAATAATTCGTCTACACAAAAATTAAAAGTTGAATCTCCCATTCTAATTATTTAGGATACACTAAATACTTTAATGGCAGGTAATGCACGATTTCATGACAAACTTCATAGAAAGAATCATCATACTACACCCACTATTGGATATCCTGATAGCGGTATAGATCCTATTGCTTCGCCCAGCGAACCATTTCAGGGGGATTTTATTATTAATGGAGTACTGAGTGCTAGTTCCGGTATAGATATTCTCTCCGCAAATGTAAGATATGATGTACATTGTGAAAATTCTTATGTAAGAGATACTACTTATACTAATTTTATATCAGGACAAGGAACTGAAACTATAATAAGCGATGGAGGTTTGGTTGGAAATGGGGATAAAACTTTAACTTTAGATTTTAGAACTGGAATTTATGCTAAATCCCCAATGTTTAACATTTTGGGTAGTATTAGTAGTACTGGTGTTACTTTTTTATCTTCTATCATAGTTGGAAATTCCACAGATTCGATTAGTAATGATCCCAATGCATCATTAAGATTTGTTTCTGCACATGCTAAAAATTATATAGAATCCGGAAAAGCCGTTTTAACGGATTCCGCAGCACCATTAGTGTTTACTAGTATGTTTGCTGGTACGGAATGGGCTAGATTCGATGAGAATGGTAGATTGGGTATAGGAACATCAACACCATCTAATACATTACATGTATCAGGAGGAATGACTGTTACAAATAATCCTAGCTCGTATATGTATGTATATTACGACGACAATGTAAAGGGTCCGTCTATGCAAATGTCTGGACTGTGTGGAGCATATATAGATTTAGCATCATCTTTTAATAATACTGGACCCGGTGGATTATCTGATTATGTGTTAAGACTTGGTACAAATAATGTTAACGGAGGATTACTTTCTAACACATTTATAGAATCTAACCAGAAAGATTTTAGCATAATAACTAATACTTTACCCAGAATGACAATTACTAATTCTGGAAAAGTTGGAATTGGAACTACTTCTCCATCTCAACCACTTACAGTTTCTGGAATAATAAGTGGAGATAATAATCTATACTCTGGAGATATCTATATTAATCGAGGTAATACGGATCGAGAAGGTGGACAAATTAATTTTGCAAGACCCTACGATAATGCCCCATCATGGGCTATTGATACATATACTGATAATATTGGATCACTTAGTAGTCGTGTAAGATTTATTAATTTACTAGGAAATGCTGAACTTGTAACCTTGTTAAGCAGTGGTAATTTTGGTATAGGTACTCAGAATCCAACCGAAAAATTACATGTGGAAGGAAATTTATTAGTAACGGGTAATGTAACAGTATTAGGAGATACTACACAAATAGATACTACGATAACAACCACAAGTGCGATGGTTATTGACACTTCTGGAGTTGTTGATGCATTAAGAATAACACAACGAGGATCTGGTAATGTATTATTAGTAGAAGATGAAGTAAACGTAGATTCTAGTCCTTTTGTTATAACTAATGTAGGTTATACTGGAATAGGGACTTCTTCCCCTTTGACTAAATTGCATGTTAAATCCGAGTATTCTAATCCAATTGGTAGCGGATTAGGAATATCACCATTAATGCTTAGTAATAGTGCAGCAGATTATCCTTGGGTGCGATTTGGTGTAAGTCTGTATACTGGTGATTATAATCCTATTACACAAATGGGAGACCAAGCAATAATTTTTTCTGGTCAAAGCACTAAATCGGAGTCAATATCAGCGAATCTTGTAATAGCTCCATATTCTTCAGCAAGTAATACCGGAATGAGGATTACTTATGATGGAAAAATTGGTATTGGTATTGCAAATCCAACTGAAAAATTACATGTTAATGGCAATATAACAACAGATGGTAGTCGTATAAGAGTCGGAAAGGACGGTTCTGGTAGTTTTTGGTTAGCAACATCTTTAAATGTAAACGAAGGGACGAATTCAGGAACAGTACAATCAAATAATGGATTGGCATATGGATTTACTACTAACGGAACTTGGACTACATCACAAAATTGGGTTGTATCTGGTATAACAGCTATGACCTTGACAGAAGGAGGTAGTTTATGCATAGGAACGGGGGATGGTTTACACTATCCTAAAGACAAACTGGAAGTTGCGGGAAATGTTGGTTCGTATGGATATAGAGTAAAACAAGGAAAGCCAGACGGATCTCCATCGTCCGATACATCTTCAAATGGTTATTCATTCGGTGATGATGGTGATACTGGTATGTTTTCTCCTTTAAATAATGGAGAATCTGGAAATGCTACAATAGGAAGAATTGGTTGGTATTGTAATAATACAGAAACCGCAAGAACCTTTGTAAATTCTCAACCAATATTTACAATTGGGGGATTATCAGCAGCATCCGAAACCTATCAAAGGACCACATTAGCAATAGGAGATTCTAATAACGGAGGATTAATAGAACTTCGTGACGGTGTTGGTGGACATAGTGTTATATATAGAGATTCGTTTACAGATTCTTTATGGCTACAAGGAAGAGGATCTAATTCTAGTATAAAATTATCTACCAACGGGACGGGAACAATTTCATTTGGAGTATCAGCAACAAATAATGCATTAAGTATATCAAATGACGGAACCGTAACTATACCAACTGTTTCGAATACTACAATAACTAGTGAAGTTTTAAAATGTACGAAAACTATGTATGTTCCGGTATCGACAGCATCAGTAACTACCGCAGTAACATTGATAATAGCATCTCCTACTTATTTATTTTTTAATGGGGGAGGATCTACTTGCACGGTAACATTACCAGTGGTAACGAGTATAAATAAAGGTTTAACATTCATTGTTAAAAATATTTATAATGGAGCAGGAAATTCAGATATTAACATCAATAATAGTTCCTCAGTGCAAATCTGTAATATACCCAAAATTACATACGCACAAGTTATATACGATGGTACAAATTGGCAATATTTAGGCAATAAACCTTAAGGTATGTATATAAAAAATGGGAGTTTTAGAAAATTTACCCACATAATAGCTTATGTGTCTCCAGTTATTGTTATACAACCTGTCGGCGGGAAAAAAAAGCCGGGAGATAGTTTTAATTTTTATATAAAAATTAAAGGGTCTGCACCATTAGTATATCAATGGTATAAAAATAGTTTTCCATTATTAGGAGAAATTACGGATACTTTACTATTATCTAGCATCAGGGATACAGATGATGCTACATATTTTTGTATAGTAGGAAATAATAAAACTAAAATAAAAAGTAATGTTGTAAAATTGGATGTAATAGAATCTCCTTATTTAGTAACACAACCATTATCAGTATTGTCGGAAGCGGGAAGCAATATTACCTTTAATATATCATCTATAGGCACTGAACCATTAATATATAAATGGTTTAAAAATAATATACTTATTTCAGGATCTAGTAATACTTTGTATATTAATAACATTTATTACAATAACGAAGGAAAATATTATGCTACAGTGACCAATACATTTGGTTCTGTAACTAGTAATGAAGCCGAATTAAAAATATTAAATACCATTAAAATAAATACACAACCTATAAATGTAATATCTGCTATAGGTGATAATGTATTTATAAATTTATCATGTACCGGAGTATTTCCTATTACTGCCGAATGGAGAAAAAATAAAATTAATTATACTACACTAATAATTGAGGATACGGGGTTTGTGGAATTAAGTGTATTAAATGTTAGCTTATCAGATATAGGTTATTACGATTGTATATTATCCAATATATTTCTATCAGTTACTTCTAATAAAGCATATTTATATGTAAACGAAAAACCGGTATTTACATTACAACCAGTATCAGCTATAAGAAGTATTGGACAAGGAGTTACTTTTGTTGCAAATACTTCAGGAACAAAGCCTATAACATATCAATGGACTAAAATAGGAACAGGAAATATTTTAAATAAGACTAGTAGAACATTATCCATTGATCCTGTAGCACTTTCTGACCAACAATATTACGCATGTATAGCAACTAATGTTGCGGGAAGTACTACCAGTTTACAAGCTTATTTATCTGTAGTAGGTCAGGAAACCATAATATCTACAGATATACCAGATTACGAATATATACTATTGGATACTGACACATATTGGAAGAGTTAACTAATAAATATAATTATGATATACAAAAGAATAACAGATTTTACAAATTATAATGATTTATCAGGATATGATAATCTATTATTAGATCACGAGCATGCTACGTTTAAAACTGAATTAAGTTCTGTTAAAGACTATATCATTAGAGAGATCAATATCGATCCGACTGTTATTAAGTTTAGTACAGCTACCGTAATAAGTGACGGATCAATAACAAATGAAAAATTAGCATTAACTAGTGTATCAACTGGTAATATTCGAGATAACGCAATTACTGAAGTTAAAATAGCAGATTCTAGTATATCAACTTCAAAATTGTCTAGTGCTAGTGTAACTTCTGATAAATTAGCAAATAATAGTGTCACTGTTAATAAAATTAATGACGGAGCAATTAATTCTTCCAAATTAGGAGAAAACAGTGTAATAGGTAGTAAATTAGCTGATAGTAGTGTATCAACTTCCAAAATTATAAATAATAATGTAACAACAGAAAAATTAGCAGATGCCTGTATTACTAACACAAAATTAGGTTTGAGTAGTATAGCTACTAATAATATACAAGATGGTTCTATAACTTTAGAAAAATTAGCAGCAGGAATAACAAATAATACAACTAATAATACAATTAATACTATTGATATTGGAAATCGTTCTATTACTACAGACAAAATAGCATTAACTAGTATCACTACGGAATTAATAGCTGCTACTGCGGTTACTACAGACAAAATAGCATTAACTAGTATCACTACGGAATTAATAGCTGCTACTGCGGTTACTACCGCAAAAATTGCGTTGTCTAGTGTTACTACTGCACTATTAGCTAATAGTGCAGTTACTACCGCAAAAATTGCGTTGTCTAGTGTTACTACTGCACTATTAGCTAGTAGTGCAGTTACTACTGATAAATTAAATAATAGTGCAGTTACTACTGAAAAATTAAATGATAGTGCTGTCACCAATCTTAAATTAGCAGAAAATTCAGTCAAAAGCGGAAATCTTGACATAGGAGCAGTAACAAATTCAAAAATTGAAGATGCTACTATAAAAATAGGAAAAGTTCATTCAGAATTTGTTAAACCCGAAGGAGGACTCGAAATAACAACTACTGGACTGCAAATCAAATCTACTAATGTATCTGCTGGTGACACATTAAATTTTTTAAATAGCAAATGGGTATCCGGAAAGATGAAATTGAGTTCATTGGATAATGTAAATTATAACGAAGGAGCTAGTATTAGTTATAGTAAAACTTTATCTACATGGAGAGCATCAGATCCTCAGATAGAAACGGTAACTGAACAAGGATATATTAAACAATTAGCAAAATGTGTGTCTACTCAAAATAATGCAGCAGCAATAACTACAGATAATAAAGTTATTGCATGGGGTTTATTAGGAATTGAAAAATTTGGAACCGTAAATGCTTTATATTCCACACCAATAACTAATTATATGAGAGTTCCATTTTGGGTAAAATATGATGGGTATAAAAATCCTGCATTATATATCCCATATGGAGGTGATTATTTAGATGAAAATCCAACAGAAGAAATTAAAGAATTATATTGGTCTAGATTTGCAGGAATGGCATTAGTGGGTCCAACAGGGAAAGAAGATTATGGTTCAGTATGGACTATAGGAACTAATACCGGAATTGCAAGTGCAGTATACGCCGATCCTTCGGGAGTAGCATTAACTAACGAAGGCGATCTTTTAATTTGTGATACAACTAATAATCAAATATTAAAAATAATTCCAGAAATTGAGAATAGAAGATTTAATCAAACTAATATAGTTCTTCCCAAATTTATTATTAATAGTAGTCTACAAGTATTACCACCATCAAATCCTTTCGCAATTCCGTTAGTTGGAAACGGACCTGATAATACATATTTTGCAACCGTAACTAATCAAATATGGAAGTATAATGAGTACGGACAAGGGTCTCCATTAAATAGTTCAAATGCGGCGGGTATAGTAGATGGATTATCCAGTGTCGGCAGATTTAATCAGCCGTATGGAATCGCATATCATGCTGATGTTATATATGTGGCAGATTATCTCAATCATCGAATTCGTAAAATAGATACCGAAGCAAATAACAGATCCATTACTACTATTGCGGGAGCATCAGCAACAATAACAACTAGTCCAGTTGGAAGTAAAGATGGTTCCGGAACTAATAGTAGATTTCTTAGTCCAGTTGGTATGGTATATGATTCTGTACGTAATATATTATATGTATCAGAAGCTAGTACTGCGGTTACCGGAACTACTGCTCAGTGTGCGCATAGAATAAGAAAATTAGTATTTAATAATGCCACCTCTTTATGGGATGTTACTACTATTGCGGGAACTTTTAGTGCAGGATATGCAGATTCTAGTGTTGGTACTAATGCTAGATTTAAAAATCCAGAAGGATTAGCATTAGATTCTAATGGAGATATATTTGTAGCAGATTATCTCAATCATCGAATTCGTAAAATCGATAGAACTACATTTGCAGTTACTACATTTTTCGGGAATGGAACTGCTATATCTAAGGATGGTACAGGAATATTGGGTTCTACGAATGGTCCATATGGAATAGTTATTAATAAATATAACGACGATATGTATATTTGTGAAAGAGGTGGTGATAAACTTAGAAAAATCACAAAAGCTGGTGTAGGTACAACTTATAATAAATTACCAACTAGTACTTTAGGTCTTGGATGTGCTACAGATAAATCTACTGCTGGTTTTATTAAATGTAATATATATGATAAAGATATATTAGGTAATACTAATGAAGTTAAATTTAAATCTATAAAAATGATGTCGGATAACGACAATATTACCGGAAATATGTTTGCTGCATTAGATAGCACGGATTCGTTGTGGGTATGGGGGTCGAGTCCAGATGGATGTTTAGGAATAGGAACAGTAGTGGCTAGTTGTTCATCATCTCCACCAGTAAAAGTGCATCAATTTAAAAATAATGTAAAAGAATATGAATTTTGCAGTGGAGATACATCAAGTACTATATTATCTATAATAACAAAAGATAATAGATTGTATTCAGCGGGAGATAATACTATAGGTCAATTAGGAAGAGGATATACCGGTGTTGGTACTCAGAATGATACAACTATTTTTAGACCATGTAAAAAATGGACAACATCTAGTTATACAGTATCACAAGATGTTGATGATGCATATAAATTAGCAAAAACACCGTGGGGAGGATTCCATAATAATATATATATTAATACTTCTGGTAAATTATATTCGATGGGATTTGCTACATATGGAGTATTAGGAAATATGGATTATAACTTAGTTGGTAAAAATACTACATATAGATTGATTACGGGAGGAAATATAGGATCGGAAGTTTTTAATAAAGTATTAATCACTGGATATGATGGAAATACCGTATTTGCATCAACTGATAGCGGAAAATTATATTCATGGGGAATGAACGGAACGACGAAAGGATTGACTCTAACTAACATTACAAGTTCTGTTTATGTATATACTCCTACTAGATGTTGGGACTATGATACCAAAACATTTGTAAGCAGTGTATGTTCTATATATACTTCAGATTCTTGGAGTTCTAATGTTGATAACTTTCATGCAGTTTCTTATATAGATTCTGATGAATATGCACATATTGGTGGGTATAATACAGATAATAATTCACCAGATGATACATTGAATTTACCATATTTTAGAAAGATGCCATTAAAACATATTAAAAATATTATATTAGGCTGTAATACTACAGATATAACAACTGGACCACAGCACTATTATACAATATTTCATAAAACTAATGGTACATTATATGGTATTGGAACAAATAATAATTATATATTAACACCTTCTACTGGATTTGATATTAAATCTGCGACAAAAATGATATAATATATTAATTATTTAAATCGTATGTCCCATAAACTGACGTATCATTGACACCCATATCAATGATAAATCGTTTACTATCATTATCGGCACATTCCGAATAGGATTTCGGTGCAGAAGATACTTCATCGGTAATGGTACTGGAAACTTTCCCATAAAAACTATCATCTGTGATTTGATCGTTAGCAGTTTCTTGTGGTAAACCGGGTTCCCAGCTATATTCTAATCTTTTAGCAGTAATTTTCCAACCATAATGACCACCTAAAGGATTGATACTATCTCCTATATCTTGATCTCGACGTTCTGTTATTTGGAAAAAATTTCCACTCCTTCCTCCTACTCGATCATTTCCATATTCAGTCATACGAAATACATCTCCAGATTTGGGTTCTATAATTTGTTGTATAATATTATATATAGTTTGCCCAGACATCGAATTATAAAAATTATTAAATGCTAAATATCCGACAACTTCGTCATCAGATTGAAACCCGAACTTGCTTAAAGATAGGCTACTTTCATTTAAGTTTATTATCATTTTCATTGGTATCGGACCTTGATATATGCTAGTAGGTTCTTCCCCATATATAGTATCTGCACCGGAGGTCGTCGTAGTATTAATCCAATAATCTATTTTTTGTCCCATGCTTTGTACCATCTCTTCTGCTACATTGGAAAGCACTTGACGATCTGGTTGTAATCTAGTTTTGTCATATAGCTCATAGCATAAGCTACCATTACCAGCACCGGAATAATAACAATTTGACATATTATCGTTTTTCCTTTCGAATTCCTAATGGAGTTTTTACTATTACAAATTTACTTTTACCTAATCTTCTGGCTTTACCCATTGGAATGTTGTCTATATTTATATTATATTTGTTAGATATATCTACATTATCTTTAGGATTCATAACTCCTAATTTATGTTCTTTGTCTTTATTAACATAGTTAATATCACTACGATCTTTATGTCTTCTGGCAATCAGACCAGTTTTATTAGGATTTATTAAAACGGAATCTCTTCTATGATATGGATTGGCGAGTTCCATCATTAAATAAAAATCTTTAAAGGTCATCATATTACTATTTAGTCAAAAAATAAAGGGGACTCCGAAGAGTCCCCTTTAAAAGTTTTAAATTTTATTTATATATTAAGGATGGAAAACTGATTTTCCAGATCCGCTAACATTAGCAGCCCGTCCATTAGCTTTCATGGACTTTCCATCATCATACTTAGTACTGGCAGGCATGTACTTTTCAGTACCGGGAGTCTGAGAGGTTTTCTCAGCTTTACCGTGAGCTGAAGTTTTTGCAGCCATAGCTCCAGTTACAGTTTGGTTCTTGTTTCTTAAAGATTCTCCTTTATTTGCGAAGGGAACATAACCTGATTGGGGAGATTCTTTTAGTTCTCCTTCTTTTTCTTCATCAGTTTCTTCCTTTTCTTGTGCGTCTTCTTCGGCATCCCAGCTTTCGGAAGATTCGTCACCGAAAGATTCTCCACCACCTTCTTGGCCTTCTTCTGTTCCACCTTCTAGACCTTTTTCTCCATTTCCTTCTTGACCTTCTTCGGAATTACCTAGTACACCACCAAGCATATCATATAATGCCTGTGCAGTAGCTTTGTCTAATGTTAGTGTTACTTGATCTTCTTGACCTTCTTCGTTTCCGAATTCGCCAGAGCCTGAATCGGCACCAGCATCACCAGTAGGATCTATACCTAATGCTTGTTCGTCACTTTCCATTACTTCTTCGAATAGTTTTTCAAATAGAGATTTGCTCATATTTTTATTTACTCTCGAATGTATTATTTTTTGAAGTTTTTTTAATTTTTTTTCATTTTTGTTAAGTATATACATGCCTAGAATACCAAAAAAAGAAATTTACATGAATAATCCAGCCCTACCAACAGTAGAGGCTCAGTTCGAATGGACACCAGAAATGGTTGCAGATTTGAAAAAATGTAAAGAAAATATTTTACATTTTGCCGAAAATCATTTTTATATTGTCAATGCAGATGACGGAAGAATTAAAATACGATTACATTCTTTTCAAAAAAAAGCACTTAGAATGATTAGAGATAATAGATTTAGTTTATTTTTGTTTAGTAGACAGGTAGGTAAAAGTACAATTGCTACTATATTTTTATTATGGGTAGCAATGTTTCAAGATGATCAAAGAATATTGCTTGTAGCAAATAAAGAAAATACCGCAAAAGAAATTTTTAGGCGAGTTAGATTTGCATATGAAAATCTTCCGAATTGGTTAAAAGCACCAATTCAATATTATGGGCTAGAAGCTATGGAATTAGCAAATGGATCTCGTATATCTATAACTACTACAACAGGAACTGCTGGTAGAGGATCTATGGCTAATATATTATTTGTCGATGAAGCCGACTGGATAGAACCTAATATGCTCGATGAATTTTGGGCATCGGTATATCCAATTATTTCATCATCGACTAAATCTAAAATTATTATGGCATCTACTCCAAGAGATACTTCTGGATTATTTTATAAATTATATGATGGATCGGTAAAAGGTACAAACGAATGGGTTCATATGAAGGTGCTTTGGAATGAAGTTCCCGGACGAGACGAAAAATGGAAAAAACAAACTGTAGGTTCTTTATCAGATATAGGAATGTGGAAGAGGGAATTTGAATGTGTCGATGGGAAAACCCTCATTACCATACTAAATAGTAATAATGAAGAGCAGCAAATCACAATTGAAGAATTGTACAAATCATTCGAATTAAATAAAAACAATATAAAAATATTAACTCCTAATGGATTTGAGCCATTTTCTGGTATTCAAAAATTAACAAAAGATTGTTTAGAATTAATATTAACTACTACATCACTAAAATGTAGTAAAAATCATAGAGTTTTAACTAAATCTGGTGAATTTAAAATTGCCGAAGAATTAAAAATAAATGATGAAATACAAATAAAAAATGGATTTGATAATATTATCGAAATTAAATGTATTGGATCTTTACAAGTTTATGATTTATTAAATGTAGAATCTAATCAATATTACACAAATGATATCGTATCTCATAATTGCGAATTTGATGAAGTGGGAGAATCTGCAATAGATGGTGATCTTTTTGATAATATGAAAAGATATACAATGGAACCCATGTTTGTATATGATGATGGGAAATATTTATTATGGGAAAGACCAAACGATCAAAAAATTTATGTGGCAGGAGTTGATATAGCAGAAGGAGTAGGAAAAGATGCCTCGGTTATACAGATTTTAGACATCACAGAACCCAAAACAATAAAACAAGTAGCAGTTTATCATAATAATAAAATTACACCATCAGAATTTACTCCAAAATTAAGAGAAATTCTACAACATTGGGGAGATCCATTAGCAATGATAGAACGAAATAATTGCGGAGGACAAGTTGTAGATAATTTAAAAAAGGATTTTAATTATGATAATATTGTAAATTGGGGTATTAATAAAGTTGCAAACAGAAAATCTTTGCAATATGGAATAGTAGCTCATACTAATACTAAATACGATGCGGTAATGAATCAAAGATATTGGATTAATACTATGAAATCTATACAGATCAACGATATTAATACAATATTAGAATTAAAAGATTTTGTTAGGCATCCAAATAAAACATGGGGGGCTAAACACGGGGCACATGATGATCGGGTTATGTCTTTAGCATGGGCATTAATGATATTACACGAAGATATAGCCCCAGTATATTTTGATATTATAGAAAAAAACGAAAGTAGTAAACCAGTATTAATAAAATCTATGGATTATGGTATAAAATATTTTAACAATCCTTCTTCTATATATAATAACGAAAAAAATGGAATAGGTGGTGATGCATTACCTATTATAATAGGAGGTTCTAATGAATCATTGAATCCGGAATATGATGATTTGTTTTCGCAAGGATGGAAACCGTTTTTCACTTAAATAATAACATGAATCATTATGACCAATCTATACTGAATAAAAGCAGGAAAGACAAATTTGTATTAACTTTAGTATTACCGAAAGAATTAATACCATATAATAAAAGATTAGATAGAAATAATACAAATTTAAATTTAGACACTTTACAATTCTCTATTTATGGAGTGGTAGTACCTAAAAATAATATACCAGCAGAAGAAGTAAGATATACTGGGAGTACAGTATTCGTTTCATCTCATAACAAACCTTCATATGATCCAGTTTCAGTAAATTTCACTATTGATAATGAATTTAATAATTATTGGGTTATACATAAATGGTTAGATTTACTCAGAAATGAGAAAACTGGTATTTACGATGGAACCGAAATTTATAACAAAGATATGGGATTGGGTCGTTATTCTTCTGATATAATTTTAACAGCAAAAGACGAATTTCACAATGATATTATACAATGGACTTATAAATCGGCATTTCCAATAACCTTGGGAGAAATAACATACAATTATAGAGATGGATCGGAAGTTGAAACAAATTTTGAATTTGTTTTTCGGAGGATCGAAACAAATTTATTAAAAGTATAAAAAAAATCAAGTAAAAAATACTAAATATCTTTATGGCAAGAAGCATACAATCTCCCGGTGTAGAAATCATCGAAAAGGATCTTTCATTATCCCCAGTATTACCAGCAGGTACTAATATATTTATAACTGGATTCGCAGGTAAAGGCCCAACCGATGAAATTATACAAATAACTTCTATAGAAGAATTAGAACAAGTATATGGAACTCCAACTAATTCGGCGGAAAGATACTTTTATTATAGTGCTAGACAGATATTAAACAGCTCTTCTGGTAATTTATATGTAAACAGAATGCCCTATGGTGATGGAGCAGGAGCAGGTTACGGAAGTGCATATGGAGCATTAGTGTATCCTGTAATGGCAGTGAAAGAGAATTATATAGAAACTTACACTAATACAGTAACAGGAATAGATGCAACAATGTTCAAATTGTCTTCTGTAGATTCTAGAATTACTATAAACCGAGAATTGCTAGCTCAAAAAACACATCTTATCACTAGTGGTTTAGATACTTTTGATGTATTTAGTTTAGCTGCTGGATTAAATTTGATCGAGGGGTTAACCGAATATTATTCTAATAATAATAACAAAATAGGATTTGATGCTACATTGGGATTTGATGTAAGTGCATTAGCATTAAGTGCTAGAGATACCGCCGCATTATTTACAAAAAATTCTACAGAAACTAAATCGGAAGTATTTAGAAATGTTGCATTTATACCAAAAGAAATGTTCCAATTAACGCAAGTTGTAACAATTATCGATTCGACACCATCATTAGCAGTAATTAAAACCAATTTACAACTTAAAGGTTTGGATTATTACGAAACTTTCACGGCATCAGAAGGACAAGCAATAGTAGATGCATTAAATTTAAATTACACCACGAACAAAAATAGTACAAATCCTGTTACACTTCGTTTGGCATTGAGTGCTAGAATATGTGCAGACTTATTCACAAAAAGTGCCGATACTATAGTAACTACGGATTTAGATAGTGATTTAAAAAACACTTGTACCTATGTATACGGAGCACCCAAATTTTTCGAACTTAATTACGACCAATATCAGAGTGTATTAGATGGTTCGGCATTTTCTAATACTGGATATTCGTTCTCCCGAAATTCAGCGGCCTTGAGTGCTATAAACGGTCCTCAAGATTTCGGGAAAGCTGGAATGATAATTTTAAACAAGATTCAATCTACTATTAATAACAGATATGAAGGACATTACATAGGTATGGCTGATAATACTGGTATACAACCCAATAGTGATCATACAGCTATAAGATCCATTTATACAAATGGACAAACTGCTGGTAATACTGGATTGAAAACCGATGGTACTACTGCCAATACTAGATATATAGAAATACCAATTGCAAAATTAGCATTTCCTTTATCTGCTACTACTGATAGTGGATCAAACCGAAATTCTGATAGTATTTCGGAAGCTTTGGAAAAAACTGCTGCGGCATTCCCGGATATTAACGGAAATAGTTTTGATGATACTATATCATTTGGCTTGTTCAAACTTCGTACTAGTCCTTATAATCCAGATGCGGTTAAATTGTCGTTTGGATTCGAAGAAGCTCGTACAGGATCACTAGATTATTATAGACAAATAAACAACCAAAATGCTGGTACTCCTTCGAGTTTCTTCTTGGAAAATACGGTAAACAATTCTAATAATATTAATGTATTTGTTAATACATATATAAGTTCTAAAAACAGTGGACCTTGGTTAAATTCTGAGAATATTCCAATGAAAAAGGTTAGAATTTACAGTAAGAATGCTGTAAATACGATGATCAGTAATAAAGAAAATACCGCTTCTAGATTTGGATATCACTTAAGTGATACTAAAACACTTAATAAATATTTATCTTATGCTGATGCATTGTTCCCTATTGGATGTTATTCCTCGTTTACTACAACTGGTAAATCTATTGGATTGCTAGGATTCAAAATAGATAGAACTTTAAGAAAGATAGAAAACGACGAATTATTTGATATAGATTTAGTATGTGAAGCAGGGTTGGGTACAATATATGCAACAGCATGTGCTAACCACGTTTCATACTTTGATGATGCTCAAAGTTCTGATGGATTAGTAGAAGGTATGCAATCCATAAGTTTAAATGACGCTACTTCCGTATCTGATGAAAGAAATGATGTTAGAGGAAATTATATAGCTATATATAATATATTCGATAATTTTTGCTCTAAAATTAGAAAAGATTGTATGTTTATTGCAGATCCGTTACGTCAAATATTTGTGACAGGTAACAATACTAAAGTATTATCGGATACTAACAAATCATTTTCTCAGTATATTTATAATCCTCTGAAGCATTTGTACGAAACCGCTAATAGTAGCTATTGTACTACATACGGTAACTGGGTCAAGACCTTAGATTTATTTACAGGAATGAAAATATGGCTACCATTTTCCGGATTTGCTGCGGCAGATATGGCAGCAGTAGATAGGGATTTCGAGCCTTGGTATGCCCCCGCTGGGTTCACTAGAGGTCGTGTAACAAATGTATTGGAAGTTGCTATAGTTCCAAAACAAAAAGAAAGAGACATGCTTTACAAGATATCTATAAATCCCGTTGCATTCTTCCCAAATGATGGAATAAATATTTTTGGTCAAAAGACATTATTGCGTCAACCAAGTGCGTTTGATCGTATCAATGTTAGAAGATTGTTTATATATCTACAAAAAGCAACTAAAAAGACTACAAAATACTTTGTATTTGAACCTAATACCTCATTTACAAGAAATCGTGTAATTGCCACATTATCTCCAATTTTTAATAGAGCTAAAAACACACAAGGATTATACGATTATCAAATTGTTTGCGATCAAAGGAATAATACTCCAGAAATTATAGATCAAAATGAGCTAGTAGTTGATATTTATATTAAACCTGTTCGTGCTGCCGAATTTATATTAGTAAATTTCTATGCAACATCAACGGGTGCTAACTTTAGCGAGATAATTGGAGCTTAAAACTAAATAATAATATATATGCAAACTAATCAAATAATTAATACTTTTTATGATGATGCAGTAGTAAGTGATTTTGCTCGTGATTATTTATTTCGTGTCGAATCTGTGACACTTGATGGACTTCGGGGAGCAGCTATGATATTAGATCCAAGAGATATGTTATATGCAAAGACTGCTAAATTGCCGGGACGTACTATAGTAAATCATCCAGTAAAATACGCAGGTCAGACTTTTAATATACCGGGATCCGTAGAATATCCCGGAAGCGACAATTACGAAATGGAATTTTATTGTCCAGAAACTTCTGATATTAGAGAAAGATTGATGAATGAATCTCACAGAACTTTCGGAAATGTTACTGGTACTGCTGGTAGTGGTAGAGGTGGTGGATCTATTACTAATAGATTTTCTACCATAACTCTATTACAACTTGATAAACGTCTGGATGTTGTCACTAAATATGAATTGGTTGGATGTTCTATTAGAAATGTAGGAGAAATCTCTTATAGTATAGCAGAAGGTACTGGAGCAGTGATGTCGTTTAGTGTTGGTATTGCATATCATTTCTTCTCTCGTACTAATTTTAATGGAATTGCAGCTAATAATAGTTAAACACTAGATGCCAGAAGTTACAAGAACGCCGAGTTTAGTAAACCATTTTTTGGATTTACTAGGAACAGATTGGAATTATAATTTTCCTTTAAAAACTCAGTGGATTGTATCTATTGAACCAGAAGATGGTTCTAATTTATATTCTACAATTAAAGATTATACTGATATAGATGTACATGGGTTTTATATAGATCCAACAATACAGGCTATGCTTTTAAGCGAAAAGAGTCAACCCAACATAGACGGGTTGGCTCTTTATTTTGCACAATCAGTAAAAATGCCAAAAGAGTCATTAACAATAAGTAGTGCAGGATCTGATGGTATGGGAGGTTATTTGAAAGGAACCATAGCAGGAGATCGATTAGATATGATAGGGAGACATCTCAGTATCGATTTTCTGGATACTAATTTAGATTTTGTACAAACTTTAATTAGACCGTGGATAATAACAGCATCATATAAAGGTTTAATTAATACTAGATCAGAGTCTATAAAAGCTACTATTACGGTCAACGAATATACAAGACAAAGTTCAAACTCTGATAAACCGATGAGAATAAGTCACATATTTACTGGGTGTGTACCAATAGATATATCAGAAAAAGTATTAAAATATGATACAGAAGAAGTAAGTTCAAGCAGTGTGGGATGGACATATAATCAATATACATATAAAGTATATTCTAATTAATTACAAAATATGGATACTGGATTTACTAGTAAAATATTTTTACCAATTCTTAAAAAAAATATTAGAATAAAACCTATAACTAATCGTTATTATTTTGATTTAATCAAATATATTACTAATAATGACGAGGAGGGTATTTCTACCTATTTTGATTTTATATTAAATGAAATTATTATAGATAATTCTATAATAAAAAATTTATCAAATATTGATAAATTTTATATTTTATTAAATGCAAAAGCCTTGTCATCAGGTAATAAGCTTCAATTAATAGGAAAAAATGAAATTAAAACAGAAATTAAAGTATCAGATATAACTAATACAATTTCAATAAAATTAAAAGATATAGATTTAACCAAAATTATATTATATGATCAGATGGAAATAACATTATCAATTCCTACTAATCTTTATATAGATAATATTGATCAAATTTATAAAGAAATTATATTTTCTATTAAAATTGGAGATGATATTTTAAATTTTTTTGAGTTGACAGAATTAGAAAAGGACAGTATACTAACTCAACTTCCAGTTTCAATGACGGGAGATATATTAAATTATATAAATTCCACACAAAAGAAATTTATTAATATTAATCTTATTAATAAAAATGAAAAATTGGGTCTAGATGATTTAAATTTGAATGCATTTGATAATACATTATTTTATTTTATAAAATCTTTATTCAATGATAATTTAAGAAATTTTTATGAATTACAATTTATATTAATTAATAAAATTAATATGGCATATGATCATTTTTTATCTATAACTCCAAATGATTGCAAGGTTTTTATAAATTTATATAACGAAGATATCAAAAGACAACAGGAAGACCAAAAATCCAATTCTCCTAGTATGCCATCCATGCCAACTATGCCTAAATTTAAATAAGTTGCAAAATGGTTAAGTCAGTATAAATTAATATATGAATGTTGGAAATATCCTGTCTAAATTAAATGAAATTAATAATGCAAATTTAGTTTCAGTGTATGTACCATCAGCCGCAAAAGAAGTATCATTTAAACCAATTTCAGTTAAACAGCAACGCGATTTGATAAAGAGCGGGTTAGACGGAACATTATCAGGAATTACTATCAGTAATATAATAAATCAGATCATTTTAGACAATTCGGTGGAGGATTTAGAGTTTTTAGTTACGGATAAATATCCAATAATTTTGGCATTACGGAGGCAATCCTTTGGTTCTGTAGTGAATCTTAAACAAGAGGATAAAGAACAAATTTTTGATTTAGATGTGATATTGTCGGATAAACTAATCTATGATTATCCAACAGAAGTGCAGATCCCATTAGGAGGGACTTCACTTAAGGCTTATCTGAAGATAGTTTCTTTAGCAAATGACATAAAAATTAATAATATACAGCTAGAAAAGACCAGAAAAAATAAAAACGAAGAAATTAGTGATACGGTAGGATCACTATTTGTATATGAAATTGTCAAATTTGTATCGAAAATCGAAATAGAAGAAGATAATATAGTAGATATGTCAAATATTCCTATTAAAGATCGACTTACTATAATAGAAAATCTACCTGCTACACTGAATAATGAAATTTTAAATTATATTCAAAAGTTCAGAAAACATGAATCTGAATATATTACAATAAATGGTGAAGTATTATCTATTGATGCTAGGTTATTCTCTAAAGAATAATCGAAGTATAAATACTATAAGTGGATGATACTAAATTAATATCTGGTTTAGATGGTATATTAAAACAGTTACAGAAAATTTCTGCAACTATTGGTATATCTGTAGGTATTACAGATAAAGGTGGTAAACCTAAAGTAAAATCTACACTAGATACCTCAGAAAAAGCTAGAACTAAAGCAATAGCAAAAGAAACCGCCGAAGAATACAAAAAAGTATTGGGTCTTGGATTTAAAAAGCAAGATGCTAAAGCAACTGCACAAGAATTTGATTCTGTATTAAAATTTACAGATTATTTTAATAAATCTAAAATATCTTTAGATAAAATTAAAGATAGTATAGATAATTTGGTGAGAGTATCGAATACTAGTTCATATTCTGCTTATTTTGACAGTATTAAAAACGCTTTATATGTTTTAATAGGAAAACAGAAAGATTACGAACCATATTTAAATAGAATAGAAACTAGATTAGGCACTCCAGTTCCACAAACTGATTACGGCCCTATATTAAGCAGTATAGACGCTAAGATCGGTGCCCCCAAACCAGACTATAGTCCTATACTATCATTACTAAATGTAACATTAGATTCTATAAAAAATGCAGTGGAACGTAGTGTTCCTAAGATTACAGATACATTACGGACATGGGACATCTTTTTAAGAAAGATGAAATGGGAAGATTTTCGGACATCTATAATAGATTATATAACTAGAGCCGAAATTCACGCAACGAACTTAAATCAACAATTAACAGATTTAATTCAAGTAAACACAGATATTTTAAATAAAAAACCTGCTATGTCTGGTGGATCTACCGGTGGAACATTATCTAAATTGGGTAGTATAGCAGGTCTAATGGCATTAGGGACTGGATTGATATTAATAGTAAATGCATTAGTTAACTCAAATTTAATTAATACTGAAAATTTAGTAAAAGTACTAGGAGTAATCGGAGTAATTGTAGCAATGTTTGTAACCGTTGGGTTATTTGCTAGTAAAATGAAAGATGCTGCGATAGGATTTGGTATATTATCGGCAACTATAATGTTCTTGGTGATACCAATGATAGTAGGATTGGCTAGTTTGGGTATAGTAAAAATTACATTGGGTTTATTTAAACTGGGTGCAATCATGGCAGGTTGTTTGGGAGTATTAAAACTAATGAGCATGATCAAATCGAGTGATGTGATCGAAAATGTTAAAGGTTTTGCTTTATTTGCATTAACCGTCGGTTTTCTGATTATACCGCTAATTACTCATATAACATCTATAAACATAGTTCAACTTATAGAAGGATTGATGAAATTGTCATTAGTATTTGGTGCATGTTTATTAGCAATGAAAGGGGCAGAACGGATAAAAGGTAGTGATGTTATCAAATCTATGGCAGGGGTTTTAGCACTTTCGCTTATGCTTAAATTTTTGGTCATTCCGATGTTACTGGATATGGCTAACTTGGACTGGACCATATTATTATCAGGTCTTGCAAATGTTGCAATAGCAATAATTGGCATGGGAACTATTGCATATGCCATAGGTAAATTGGCAGAAAAGGGCGGAGTCAATATGCTTATAGGAGCAGCAACAATATTAGCATTATCGTTTACCGTTGGTTATTTAGGAGATTCTTTATCTAAAATAGCGGGTAAAGATTGGGAAGACATATATAAAGGTCTTGGACTAGCTACATTAGCTATAACTTTATTTGGTTTGGTAGTAGCGGGGATTGGATTATTGGTAGCAAACCCATTATCAGTGATTTTATTAGGTGCTGGTAGCATAGCAATAATAGGATTATCTTTTGTTGCTGGTTATTTAGCAGATTCTCTGAGTAAATTCTCTGATAAAGATTGGGATGAGATCATTAAAGGGCTTCGAGGATCTACGATAGCAATGTGGGAATTCGGAAAAACGGTAGCAAAGATGGGTGCTTTAGCATTGATTTCGGCACCATTATTAAAAATCGGAGCAGGATATATTGTATATCTTGCTAATGCTGCGGGTTTGGTAGCAGTTAATCTGGAATTGTTTGCTGATAAGCCGTGGGATAATATTATATTAGGTTTAATGGGCGCAACAATTGGTATGGGTATGTTTGGTGGAGTTGTAGCGGCAATGGGAGCCATAGTAACAACATTTGGGGCAGATGTCATTACAACAGGGGCAAGAACCGTAGAATACCTATCTATTATTGCTGGGTATCTAGCGGATCATTTAATGAAATTTGCATATCGACCTTGGAATAGTATAACCAAAGGTTTAACACAAGCTACTATAGCAATGTCTAAATTTTCTTTATTTGTGGGTGGGGTTGGGTTGTTTTCTAAGATAATAGATAAAGGAATTGGGGTAGTATATGATATATCGGATTTAATCGGGAATATAGCGGATAATTTAATGAAATATGAAGATGTGGATCAAATAAATTTTGAAAAAATCGGAAGTGGGTTAATTTTTTTGGGAGAAGGACTTAGATCGATGTTTTTCGGATCTTTATCTAATCTGGGTTCGTCAATGATCGATAGTATTACGGGATTTTTTAATGCAGATCCTGTCAGTTCAATAAAAAAATTCGAAAGTATAAATTCTGAAAAAATATATAAATTAGGATTAGGACTAAAATTTATGGGAGAAGGTCTTAGGAGTTTAACTACTGATATGGACTTATCAAATTTAATTAAAGATATTACTCTGTTAACTAAGCCAATCATAGATCTGGCATATGGAATATCATATTTTTCGGATGCTTATTCTAAATTTGATGCAATAAGAACAGAATCTGATCTTAGTATCATCAAAAATATAAATGTAGATAATGATAATGGCATAAAAGATGCAATAAAAGAATCTAACCAATTACAATTGGATATCTTAACAGATCAATTAATAGAATTAAGACGAAATAATCAATTATTGGAGGTATTAATCAATAATGGAGGAGGAAATAACAATAATCAAGAAAATCCATCTAATATAATACTAGGACAGTCTAATAAACGGAATACTGTATCCTCTCCATCGTTTGAAACTAAAGACAATTATCGAAATAATTTAAAATTGACATCTATGTCTATGCAATCTTAAAGTTCTATTTAATTTCATCTGATTAAATAATTTTATGTCCACTGGCAATACTATTAGAGTTGTAAGCAATAGATCTTCGGCCACAGATCCTACGAAATATGCCAAAAGATACAACAATGGGAAATTTGAATATGGAAGTGGATTTTCATCTCAAGCGGAAGCAGAGGAATTTTTAAAATCTAAGCCTGATAACGAGAAATTAAAGCAAGCATCGCCATATCAAGAATCAATACCAACTACTCAAGTGGTGGATATACCAAATAATATTCCATTAGAAAATATAAAGAACATTCCAACTCCAGCATTAGATGATATAATCAATGTAGTAAAAGATTATGATTGGACCTATTCTAAAAATAAAATTAAAAAATGGGACGAAATACCATATATAGAAATAAAAGAATTTAAATTAGCAGGTAATTCGTATCTATCCTCTTTGATGACTTCTGCATTGTTATTTCCAGATGTATTAGAATCCGGATACGGTGAAGGTACATTAGCGAGCAAATTTTATAAAAAATTAGAAACAGAATTCAAAGATAACAGTTTCGGAAAATTTATGGGAGCTATAGGAGAAAATGCTAATAAAGTTACGCAGAAATTACAAAAGGGAGTAGGAGAATTTGCATCTAGGATTACGGATCAAATTAAAAATATAGATACTACCGCAGAAGCATGGAAAAGTATTACAGGTTCTGACGATTTAAAACAAAAATATGCATATTTGTATATAAGAGAATCCACAAACAGAAAATATAGATTACCATATTTTGATAAAGGATATATTAATATAGGAAATGAATTTAGTGATACGTATAATAACGAAAACGAATTACAAAAAATGGCAAAGGGGTTTTCGGATCTTATACAGAAAACCGCAGGAATGGTAAATCTTGCATCTATTACAGAACCCGGAATGTTTATACAAAGACCAAAATTTTACAATTTTGCCACAAATGAATTTTCTATAGATATTAATTTTTATTTATTTAATACTATATCTCCTGATGCATATATCAAAAATTTGGAATTAATAACCAAATTAGTAATACAAAATACTCCACATAGACACAACAGAATATTAGTAGATCCTTCCTGTATATATGAGTTGTTAGTACCGGGCAGAGGATTTTATCCGTATGCCTACATATCAAAATTGGAAGTTACTCACGAAGGAACACGAAGAGTCATAGATGTAAAAGCAAGAGAAACTATAGTACCAGAAGCATTCAAAATATCAATTACATTAAAATCATTAACAAATGATGTTAACAATTTTATGATACCAGAAATGGGAAGAGCTGGGATTGATGTATCTAAAAAATATAATGCATTAAATAATCCTGTAACAGATAGTGCAAATAAAACAACAATAGAAGTAACTAGTCCCCAAACTGGATCTTCAGGACCTGTGTCTATAATAGATAAAAGTACGGGAGCTAAAACTACAACATTTACACAAGCTGGATTCCTACCAAACGTAAAAACATCATAATATGGAAAAGGTAACTATAACACATCCTCCAGAAAGATATGAAAATATTTTTAATATGTATCAATTTGATAATGATAATTCTGACACATATGTATTTTATAATATAGGATCCAAAATTACTTTACCATCAAACTTGGATGAAAGTATTTTTGAATATTATATAGTCGAATCAGAAATGCCACTTACTAATTTGAGTTATAAATTTTATAAAACCCAACATTTATGGTGGCTAATATTATTAGCAAACAATATTAAAAATCCTGTAAAATTAATAAATGCAGGATCAACACTTAAAATAATAAGAAGCGAATATTTATCTATTATATATAATTCAATGAAACAAAAAATTTAATGAGTACAGATCCTTCAAATAGTTTAGATCAAACACATTTCTATGCAAAATATGGAAATGAAGAATTTAATTTTTCTATATATATGCAAAACAACGAAGGATATTTTGCGTATTTAAATAGAAATTCATTAATGTATTTAGAAATAGATGATAATATTTTTAATTCATTCCATTCAGCAGTAATGATAATTGCTAATGACCAGAATGTATTAGAAAAATCGTCATCTCCATATGTTTTTTTGGGTAATGGTAGAGATATAATAAATATAGAAATACTTCCAATCGTAACTGGTAATTTTGATAAAGATTCGGAAGATGATAAAAGTAAAGAATTTTTAAAATTACATTTTAATTTTGTAATAATAGAAGCAACGGAAATTGTTTATAATAATACAATATGTAAAAAATTAGTATTAATTGAATGGGCACAATATGCTTTATCTGAAAATATATGTAATATATTTGGAATGCAAAAAGCTGGAGCAATTGTAGGGAATTATATGGAAACAAATTCCGGAAATGGGAAGACTACTGGAGAAATCATAAAATCTATATTATATGAAGTATATAATGATGGAAAGGAAACCGATGATTTATTTTACAGAGATAATATATCTAACGATATTATATATGAAGAAGATGGCGAATCTACAATTAATTTAAATCCTTACGGAGTAATGTCATATTCCGAAGTGTTAAATTATGTACTATCCTTCCACTCTTTTAAAAAATCTCCATGTATTTTAGAATATGATAGACACCAAAAAAAGTTTTTATTAATTTCTTTGGCAACAGTATTTAAAAATCATAAAAATAATGTAATAGAAACATTAAAATTTCCAGCACTGAGTCAATCCAATGATAATACTAATTCCAAAAAGGAATCTAGTACCATATCATGGAATACATTTCCGGTTACTTTCGACGAGTCTAAAATAAATCAATTTTATATTGAATCTCCATCATGTAAAGATAATGTGGTATTAGCTGGAAACAGTGGAATATTATCATGTTCTAGATCTTATAAATCTATGGTATATAATTTAAAAACTTTAGATAGTAGTAGCTTTATGGATACATTCTACGAATTATTTGTAAAACCTTTTAAAGACGAATTTACTAAAGATGGATCAGCAAAATATGAAGTATTTCCTAATTTTTATCCGAATCCAAATAAAAAAAATAATTATAATACCCACAAAGGGAATCTTTCACCAGAATTAGATGAAAGAAAATTCTTAAATCAAAAAATGTCGTCGTTGTTATATTTAAATAATACATATCAATTTAAACTTGTAGGTAAAACTCATAGAAAATCATTAGCATTTATAGATGTAATAAAAACGGGAGAAAACAAAAATGGACAATTTTTTGCCACTAAATATGATTTGAATGTACTAGGCAGGCATTTAATTACATCGGTTAAACATATTTTTGAATTTAATACATATAGAAATGAAATAGAAACTATAAAACCCTATCGATTAGTAGATGGTACTGATAATGGAGTATCATTAAGCGACTTTTTAAAAGAAAAAATATAATATGTTTTACCAGAATACATTCCCAAAATTTTTAGAAGCAATATGCATCGGACCAAATCCAGATTTTTTAGAAAAAAATACTAGTTTTTGTGATTATTTGAGTGCTTTTCCACAAGAAGTAGAACTTATGTACGACTGGAAATCCGTAAAAAGATCTTCTAATCCAATGAATGCATTAAGAAACTTCGCCAAAAAATTTATAGTATATGGTCCAGATTTAGATGTACAAACTTTAACATTTTTTGTCAAAAAGGTTAAAAATTTTCCAGAATATTACACCGAAACGATACTAAGAGAAGTGGGAGATGCATTTGATGCGGCAAAGGAGATACCAAATCCTACAGATATACCACCTACACAGCAAAATAACACTCCAATACAAGGAAGTTTTATAAACAATAACACTTCAATTCATCAAGATAATAGTTTTTTAAATAAATTAGCACAATTATTAGCTAGCTGTAAAAGTCCTTGTAATTATTTCAAACCTACATCATCTAGTATAGGAACATTAGCAGATTTCGGAAGAGCTTTGAGTGATAGCGCATCAATGCTAGCAATAGCAGGAGATGATCTGTTGCATGCACCGGTAAATATATCGACAGGAATAGTTAATAGAATCAAACCAGCGGTTAGAACGGAATTTTTTAAATTAAAAACTGCTACACAAGAATTATATCGAAGCGGGGTTAAACCATTTTTTACACAATCTGATAAAGATAAAGTCAAAGCAAGTATTTCAGATGGTGGTAGCCCAGATAAAAATTATAATAGATTGCCACTGACCGGTGATACTGATACATATTATCATGTATCGCAATCACATTCTAAAATTCAGTCTAAAATTAAAGAAAATTTAGGAGATTGTTATAGAACATTTGAACACGGACAAAGATTTAATCCATATGATCCAGCAATGAATGCTGCGTATGCAAAAAGAAAATATATGGGAGTAAAGAACGGAAATGTGAGTTCTTTAGTAGATATTACAGGTTCTGCTGCACCAGCAAGTTATGTAACCGAAACTACTTATGAAAATTCTTTAGATTCAGTTAATAATCAAGAATATAAAACATACGAAGATGGGAAAAAGGCTTCTCAGTATAATACTTATGACGGTCCTTCAAAAGGAGCAGAAGCCGTAGTAACTGCTGGCGGATCCAAATCAATAAATCCAGCACAAGCGGCGGGTGCAATACCCCAAGCAGACGCAGGAGCACCAGTACAAGCTGGTGCTGGATTGGAAAATGTACCAAATACTGGAAAAGTATATGAGTATGGGTTCGGTGAAGTTAAAATAACTGCATATGGATATATGATGGATGAATGTCCAGACACGGGATCTGAAATGGGTATAGGACATATGGATAATATGATAATACCCTTAAAAACTATTGCAGTATCGCCAGAATCTATTAAACAAGGGTTAGTAAAATCTGGAGACGTACTAATTATTACGGTTACTGATAAAAAGGGAAATACATGGACGGAAAGAAGACAGGTAGGAGATACTTCAGGAGCTGGATTACAAGACGGTAAAATTAAATATAAATTTTTAATTGACGAATTCTTACCGACCAAAAAAGGGAGTAAAATGGCAAATAGAGCTAGTGAATTGAAACTTACTATTAGAATAGCAGATACTAAAGAAGCTAAAGCAAAATGGAATGTACAAGAAGCATCAACTTGTGCTCCTATGTTTCTATCCAGAAATGATTGGGAAAGAGCTAAATCCCAAGGATTAAAGAAAGAGGATGGAACCTTAATGAAAAATATAGCACTTAAAATGAAATCCGGAGAGTATAATCAATACATAAAATGGAATGAGAACGAAACTTTATATCCATCGTTTGTAAATCATGGTGGTTGTACAGAATCCACGAAAGCGTGGACGAAACCAAAAGCATAATACTATTCGCTAATAGGAGTTATATCTATAACTTTAGATTTATTCATTAATTGTTTTAATATTTCGTCTCTAGAGGCAAGAAATGTAGTAGAAGCTTTTACTTCTAGTTCTTCGCGTTTACTGGCAACATCCATTTCTTTGATTCTAATAGAATTATTAAGTTTTTCTTTATTGATAACAATTTTATTTAAAATTTCTATCGCTCCAGATGTAGATTTTATTAATTCTGCTAAAGAGATAACATCATCAGCAGTAGGAGCTGCTTGCACATTATCCTTTATATATTCTACGGATTCTGTTGCATTTTCTACTAATCTGCTAGCATATTGTATGACAAATTTCTCTAGATTTTCTTTAGTAAGATCTGAAGGCATCGTATTTAGCTTTTTGGCGACAACAGGAACCGTTTTTAATTGATCTAATATGGAATTTACAGTATCATCGAGGTCGCTATCGTCAGACATAGAATTATTTAGGAGCTTTGGGCTTGCTTTCTAGTGCAAAGTATAGTATAGTTGTAAAAATATGCCATTCGTAGACTCTCAGTTCCCACATATTAAGATTTGTTTTGTAAAAACTAATGAACATGCTAAATTACCAGAAAGAAATAACAAGGATAACCTAGTAGGTGATACTGGATACGATATTTATGCGGTAGAAGATGTAACAATCCGTGCGCATAGCACCATTACAGTGCCTATAGGGCTCGACATCGGATATATCCAACCCGGTTATTGGATTCGCATCGAATCTAGGTCGGGAATGTTCTTCCGAAATGGTATAACGGCATTTCCGGGGGTTATAGATTGTTCCTATAGAGGAAAGCTAGGGGCTGCGTTGATTAATAATACAGATATTGAATATCAGGTCAATAAAGGTGATAGGATAGCCCAATTGGTAGTATATAAATTGATAGAACCAGAAATTTGCTGGGTTCAAGATAAGAATGAGACGATTCGTGGAGATAAAGGGTTCGGTTCATCAGGAAGATAATATGGATTTTAATACTCTTTGGTGCGAGAAGTATAGACCAAAAACATTAGAGACGTTGTGTGTTTCTGATGAAACACGAAGATTACTCGAATCATACAAAAAGAATCTAGATATTCCACATTTATTGTTTGTATCGACTCCGGGAACGGGAAAAACTTCTACCGCGAAAATTATAGTAAATGATATATTAAAATGTGATTATTTATATATAAATGCTTCGGATGAAAATGGGATCGATACAATCCGACATAAAATTATCGGATTTGCTCAAACTAAATCCTTTGATGGTGGTTTAAAGGTTGTAATTCTGGATGAGGCAGACTCTTTGAGTGGAGATGGTGCCAGAGCACTCAGGAATGTGATGGAAGACTATTCTAGTACTACTAGATTCATATTAACTGCTAATTATAAGCATAGAATACTAGATGCAATTAGAAGTAGATGTATTATATTGGATTTTGATCATAATATATCAGAAGTAGCTAAACATTGCGCTAAAATCCTAGCAAAAGAAGGAGTATCGATCCCACCAGATCAAATTAGTTCATTTAAAACCCTGATTAAGACTAGTTTTCCAGATTTTAGAAGAATATTGAACGATTTGCAGAAATATTCTACATCGGGGGTCTTGAATATACGGTCTACTGTAATTTCCGACGAATTTATTGAGGAATTATATAAATTATTACAAGAAGATGATGTAATTTCCATTCGAGAACATATCATCAAGAACGAAATGGTATTCCAATCTGATTTTCATGCATTGATGAAATCGTTACTGAACATTTTATACACTAAAAATATAGAATCTATGAGAAAGAAGGAGTCGATATTGACGATTGCTCATCATATGGATAGACATTCTCAGGTAATAGATATAGAAATTAATACATTTGCTTGTATGATAAGCTTATCTAAGATATTCCATACCACTTAAATACCCAGAAGTGTAGGATTCTTTACGAACCTTCTTACTTTTCTTTTTGGATTTGGGTTTAGAAACTGGAATTTTCGTATTTCCAGTGGGAAGTGAATAAGTAAGACCCTTTTGTCCACTTTCTACTTCTCCAAACTCTTTAGGCTGAAGAATTTCTTTGTTATCATAAGAAAATTCTGCTGGAAATGGAGCATAATTAGGATAAAAATCTTTAGTTACGCACAAGCACGAAGGAACTAATACATTATAATACCTTCTGCCGCCACCTTGATCAATAGCGACAGATAGAATGACATTTCCCGTCATGGATTCCGGATTTCCGGGATAACGTAGCGGTTGGGTGTCATTAACACCAATAACACGAAGGTGTAATTTACTATTTACTAATTCGTCTAGATCTTTTTTTACATTGTCATGTAATCTCTTATATTCTGGATCGGATTGGTAATTTTTAATAATTTCAATATAATCTCCTACTAGAAAACCTCCTCTGGTTGCTCTGGTAATATTAGATTCGATTAATTTGATAAACTTCTTTTCCATAAGATTATTTAGTGTGACTATTAAATATTTTTATGGGAAAAATCTCTTTAGATAATCTACCATCATCACTGATGGCTGCGCAGAATTACTTATATGCGGATTTACATCTAGATTTAAAAGACAGTTATAGCATAAATAATCTTTTATATCAAAATAATGAAGTAAAAGATTTGGAAGTAGATTTTGATGTAAATGCAATCATAAATTCGTTAAGAAATCTGTTTACAACTACACCGGGAGAAAAGATACTAAATCCACTATTTGGATTAGATCTTCGAAAATATATTTTCGAACCAGCTACTATAGAGGTAGCCGAGAGGATGAGATCGGATATATATATGCAAGTCGGAACCTTCGAACCTAGAGTAAAGCTTACAGATGTCAGGATTACCGTATATGAAGATGCAAACGAATTTGATATAGTAATATACTTTAGTATTCCTTCTATAAATATACATAACATATCATTTCTGGGAACAGTAAATAATAATGGGTATAATTACAAATCATAACAATGAGCACTTCATCCTTTACTGAATTTAAACTACCAAGAAATGCATATGCAGCATTTGATGCACTAAGTATTAAACAATTAATTACGAATCGTTTAAAAACGATGAATGTATTTCCAGATATAGACTATGAAGGAAGTAATATTAATGGATTAGTGGATGTAGTAGCATATACATACCATGTATTATTGTTTTATCTTAACCAAACGGCAGCAGATGCTACATTTTCGCAGGCAGAATTGTTCGAAAACATGAATAAGATAGTATCTTTGATCGGGTATAAGCCTACAGGGAATCATACATCAGCATTGAAAATAAATATGTACGGAACTGTTGGATTGGCAGTAGGATCATACTCCATACAAAGATTTTCATATATTATTATCAATAATATATATTATTCATTTAATAAAGATATATCTTTTCAAAAAACCACATATTCCATAGCAGATGAATATATAGAATCGGTGGGGATGAATAATCTATTATATCAGGGAACATTCAAAGAATATCCGTTATATTCAGCGATTGGAGAAAATTTTGAAGTATTTACATTGAATATAAACTATCCATTAGACTCATCGTCTAATAAGATGATAGATCATGATAACATATTTATATATGTACAAGATATAGAAACTGAAAAGTGGACAGAATGGAAAGAAATAAATAGTTTATACTTATCTGATAATGTATCCAAAGTATTTGAAAAGAAATTGAATGAATATGGTCATTATGAAATTAAATTTGGAGATAATATCAATGGTAGACGTTTAAATCCAAGAGATAAAATTGCTATATTCTATTTAGAAAGTGATTCTGCGAATGGAATGGTAGGTGTAAACTCTAGTAAAGAAGGAAAAATACAAATATATAAATCTAGTCTATTTGATCAAATATTTAAAGATATAAAAGACGAAAATTCGAATTATTTGACCAGAGACGATTCGTTGACTTTGAAATTTGACAATGAATATGCCTCAATTCCTCCTACTACGATGGAAACGGTAGGAGAAATAAGAAAAAATGCCCCATTATTATTCTCATCACAAAATAGAGCCGTTACTACGTATGATTATGAATCTTATGTAGTAAAAAATTTCGCAAATATCATACAAAGTGTAAAAACTGTATCAAATAAACAATATACTTCCGAATATTTGTCATATTTTTATGAATTGGGTTTGGAAAGACCTAATTTAGACGACAAAATGCTTTTCAACCAAGTATCATTCAATGATGCGTGTGATTTTAATAATGTATATCTATTTTGTGTTCCAAAATATGGAGCGATACAAAATGAAACAACCCCAATTGATTTATTTTTTGCGCAAAAGCAGATATTAGTAGATAAACTGAACACAGTCAAGATGATAAATCATAATATTGTGGTAAGTGATCCAGTCTATGTTGCATTTGATATAGGATTACCGACTTTAAACGAAATTATTACATCAAATATCAGAAATGAATCTATAATCAGAATCACACGATCTCCTAATCAGGTGATATCAAAAGATCAAGTCAAAAATACAATTTTTAATTTGATAAAACAATTTTTTGCACAGGAAAACAATGAATTGGGCCAATTATTAAATTTGACAAATTTGAGTTTTAATATATTAAACATCGAAGGTATAAAATCACTAGAAACCGTTCGAATGGTGGGAAATGTAGAATATAAGACTCCTAATATAAGTTTTATATATTGGAATCCTCTATACTCTAGTGCAAATATTAATACTACAGCTCAAAATATGAATTTGAATTTTTATCAGTTTCCATTTTTTTATGAAATAACAAATTTAATTAATAAAATAGAAATTATATAAAATGGAAAATTATCATAGATATATATATTTTGCTACATTAGATTATGCAGGGACGCCTACAACTACTGGATATGCACTACCGATTACTCCATTTACTTTTATACCAATATTTGATGACGGGGATAGTGTAGATTATTCTAAACAAAATATATTGTGGGATTTTGGAGACGGAACTACATCGAAGACAATTACTGCATCACATTATTACGAATTGCCCGGTTGGTATACAGTAAAATGTTATATATTAGGAAAAGAAGGAGCTGGATATGTAGATGCATTTTCTCAAAATATATTAATACATGATTATATTTCAGATTCATTAGCAATACAAGGAGTTAACAGTAAAACAGACTCTGGATCTGACCAAAATCCATTTAAAGTATACCGTTTTAATAGTTTACATACGCATAAAATATTATCATCGGTAGGATATACCATAAATCTACATTCTGACGGCAATGTAGCTCCCATATTAGATATGGAAAAGTATAATAAAGATGTATGGGCACATCTCAAGCCATCCTGTAGATTTGAATCATACGAAATAAACCAAACAATGGGAACTTACGAGAGAATTCCAGTAAGTAAAATACAAACAGATAATAATACAGATATCTATGCTAGAGTATTTAATAATAAATTGGAATTGTGTCCTGCATTCTATGACGGAGCATGTTTAGTAGGAACCTCTGGAAGTAAAGTAGTTTATTATATAGATGATATACCGAAAGATATTAATATAATAGAAGGAGAACAACCTATTAATATATATGCATCATTTGATACTAAAAAATTTAAGGATTTAGATTCTAATGGTAAGAATTATCCCGATAATAGATATTCTATATTGAATAATATATATAATTCCAACGGTCATTATATTATAATACAAAAGATAAATTCCGATCATTTAACCATAACTTCTAATGGTATAGATGATGATAATAATGGTAATTTAATAGATAGTTTTAATATATACCCACAGAAATTTATAGGACAAAAAATACCATTTGTAGTTAAAATTAAAGATGCATTCGAAAAACCTTCAAAATATAATAACATATTACAGTATAATACAAATTCTAATTTAATTTCAGCGCAAATATATTTAGAACTAAGAGATAAAAAAAATAAATCTGTACCGAATGTCAAATTTTATTCAAATTATGGTGTATTATCTACTGAAAAATACGGAGGGTATTTCAAAGGTTATCTAATTGTAGACAAACCTATATCAGATGTACATATATATGCTAAAGCAGTTCCATCAGTATCTAATAGCACTAATAAAGGATATAGTGTGGATACTACATATAGTCTAATAAATAGTCCACAAACATATAACATATATAATTTATCAATACGAAACGATGTTAAAAATAAACAAAGAAAAATTATAGAACAAACTACATTTAGTTCCAATGTATTATCTGGGATATATTCATCTTGTGTAGTATCTAAAAGATTAAATGATGGAAGTAGTATATATTATGCATGGATGGTGGATTCGGATTCGGATAAGATATTAAAATATGATATTCTTAATAATACGGTATTGTATGACCAATATGTTTTACCAGAAAATTCATCTCCATCTGATATTTGCAGTGATAGAGATGGAAACGTGTGGGTAACATTATACGATTCAGTTAGTACAATTAGAATTAATAATCTATCTAATCAAATTGATTATATCATAAAACCTTCAATTGATAATACCGTAACCATAGATCATGGAAATACGGTAACTCCAGCATCTATAGATACAGATACAGAAAATAATATATGGATATCATATTCTAATCCAACATTATCATTTATTGAAAAATATAAATATGACGGGACATTCTTATTTAAGAATATATTATCTCCTAAATTAGAATCTACGGAAATTGTAACAGATCTGAAAGGAAATGCGTGGGGTATTGGTAAAGATACAACTACAAATACTAAAAAGTTATCATCATATAATGATAGAATTTATAAAATAGATAAAGATGGAACTTCGTTGATATATTATGCTGGTGCAGGGAGTTTATGGAATCTAACTATAGACGTATTAGGAAATGTGTGGGTCACTAAAAATATAAACGAGGTAATGAATATAAATTCGAATACCGGACAAATACAAACATTTCGATTAAACGATAAAATATCAGATTCATATATAAGTGATTTGGAAGGAATTGCGTGTACAACGGATAATAATATAATTATAGTAGATAATACTAATAAGAAACTATATTATTTTGATGCTAATATAGATAAGTATGGATTTCTCTTACAAGAAGTAAAAATAGATACTGAATTATCACCTGATGGTACAGTACCTAAAATAGAAGCATATGGAGATTGGAACGGATTTAAATATATAAATAAATTCCAAAAAGGAAGAAAACCACCGGATCCTATATATGGGAAAAGTAATACATTTAATATATATCCGTCAGACGAAGGAGAATACGAAATAAGAAAAGTTAATGAAAATTTTGATATGAAGAAACAAATGAAATCATATCGATTTCAGGAGTATTTATTAAATGCGGATTCTGTATTCGATGGATTCATGGGAACCGCATTAGGAACATTATCATCAGAACCAGAAGAATTAAGTAAAGTAATCTACGAAAAAATATCCAATTTTAATGATAATTTACAAAATATAGATACATGTAATATCAAAGCATTACAATCAATGTATGAAATGTTAGACGAGAGCTTTCTAACTTTTAACGATACTAGTTATAATCTACCAGCGAGATTATCTAGATTGGTGGATATATTTTCTATAAAATATTCAAAATTAAAAGGAAGTAAAGATAAATTTTCGGATAATTTTGATGACAAAGGATATAATAACAAAGCATTAAGAGAAAACAACCAAGAAATTTATTATGGATTTAATAAAGGTGATAAATTAGATTTTTTTACTGGGATATTGACCGCAGGAAATAATATAATAGCTTTTGAAAAATATAGTGAAACATATAGGGTATTGAATACTGATATTCTAAGTTCTACTATAGGAGGTATACAGTATATTGATAATATTAATAGAACGTATAATCTAAGCTCGTATCATCCAAATTGGGGATGGTCTTTGATACTGCCAGATAATTACAACAATAGTCAAATACCATTATTTTATGATTTCTACGAATATCTAGTAGCATATTCGAACATACAAACAGAAGGAGTTATAA
>Ga0114960_10000137_pt1 | contig 55829 bp, 64 predicted proteins | sample C_130625_MF_Meta_FD_92637 | JGI IMG/M metagenome (GOLD analysis project Ga0114960, IMG submission 92637) | Freshwater microbial communities from Lake Croche, Canada to study carbon cycling - C_130625_MF_MetaG | ecosystem: Environmental > Aquatic > Freshwater > Lake | place: Lake Croche, Canada...
AGCAGATGCAGCAGCAGCAGCCAAAGCAGCAGCAGATGCAGCAGCAGCAGCCGCACTCAAAGGTTTTGCTGCTATTGAATACTATACGAATCAAATATGGATTTCTCAAATTTTATCAGGTGATTCACTTAATTGGAAAAATATTTCACCATCAACAAATCAATTTGCATTAAAAGCACTCACACAATTAAAAGACAGTTCATTTGCAGCTGTTGAATATTACACCGATCAAGTATGGACTTGTGCGAGTTTATCAGGTGATAAGTCCAAGTGGAAACCTCCTAACGATAACGGAAGACCAATTAAATTTAAAGGAATAATTGAATTAAATGATAGGTCATTTGTCGGTATTTTATCTGATACTGGTGAATTATGGACTTCTGCAACTTTATCGGGTGACCGTGGCAGGTGGGTAATTGCTAAAAACAACGGAAGACCAATTAAATTTAACGGAATAATACAACTAAAAGACGGTTCATTTGTTGCTATTGAATTAGGTTCCAATTACATATGGACTTCTGCAACTTTATCAGGTGATGCATCCAAGTGGATAAATATTTCACCATCAACAAATCAATTTCCATTAAAAGCACTCGCTCAATTAAAAGACGGTTCATTTGCTGCTATCGAATACTATACCAATCAAATATGGACTTGTGCGACTTTATCAGGTGATAAGTCCAAGTGGAAACCTTCTCCAGCAAACGGAAGACCTATTGGATTAAAAGGACTCATTCAATATTCATTATAACTTTTAGTTAAACATACTATTTCGGTGTACTCTTTTTTGAATTAATTGTTTTTTTGCTTCTATAGCAGCTCTTTCGTCTTTTTTATCATTTATAATTTTTTTAATTATAAGGTACGCAAGAAATATTAACAGTAAAAAAAGTGCTATTGTAAGAATTCTGTTATTTTTTATAAATGTAAAAATTATATCAAACATTTAAATTTAAATTTATTTTTTTTTAAAAAAAATATCCGTTCTAATTATAAATTCTTTATAATGGCAAAAAACCCAATTGAACTCATCATGGAATTTGCTGACATAATCATTATGGTATTTCTTGCTTACTTCGCATATAAATTGTACAAACTTTACCGAGGTGTTGAACCATACGATAGCAAACACAAGTGTGGACTTGATCCTATGTGTATTCTTTACAACTGGAAATATGTTCTAGGAATGAAAAGTTTCGAGGAAATTACGTGGGACTGGTCTTCAAAGATAGGTTTTTAATAAAATTTTTTCTTAAGAAGCTTGGCTTATTCTCCAATTAAATTAAATTTACAAAAAAATATTTATTATAATTACTGTAAATTATAATGAATAAATTTTCTGACTTTTTTGATAAAAACAAAAAAGTAATACTTGTTCTTGTTATTATATTTGCTGCATTTCTTTTATTTAAGAAATTTTTTATGAGTGCATTTGGAGCTGTACTTGCAGCAGGACAAACAGATAAAAATAGTTACACATCCAGTATATCTGGTACTACAACTGGAGCTTCAGTAATTTCTAGTTATCAATACCCAGATCCTGCTCTCAATACAAGTGTTCTGGCTCTTCTTCCAAATAATGCCAGTGATTCAGGTGGTCCAACTACTATAGGCCTAACTGGATGGGGTATAATCTCTGGAACAGGTATATCATTTTCGGGATCAAATGATATATACGGTAACGCAATCCCAGTGACATTAACAACTGTACCCAAAAGTTCAAGTATTCCATCTGAAATGAGTTTATTAACTTCATTTTTAAGCCAACCTGTTTACAAACAGTTTATGTTTAACACACAACCAGTAACACCTGTTGTTTTAACTGCCGTAGCATCAGGTAGCCCAGCAACTGCTCCTATTGGCAATTTTACAAGTAATCCACAGGGAGGACCTTTGTTTTTACTAAACAATTTAATGAAAGAATATGCGACATATACTAATTCACAAACATCAACATTTACTGTAACTGATCCATGGTTAAATCAAACACTTGTATTTTATCCACCAACAGGTAATGCGGCAACTACAAACGGAGCAACAAGTTACCCAGTTAATGCAAAGATACTTGTTTATTCAGGACCTACAGCAACTGGAACACCAATTGCAACAATGAATAGCGATAGCACTATACAGCTTTCACTTTACCAAGCTATAGCTATAAAAGCAAATTCCACAAATGCTGCATTGCCTGTTTACGGGCAAACAGCCGGAGCAAGCGGAGTTCCAAATAATTTCCAAATAGCTCGGACAAATATTATATCATCCGTACTCAATGGAATACACCAGCTGTATGCAAATAGCCCAGGACAAACCACTCAAGGAACTGTCGGCTCCAATCTTTTTATGGCAACGGCAACAGCTCAATATGGTACAGCCCAGCCTTATGTATTTAATACAAACTCGGCTCCATCTATACAGGGTTATACAGGAACACCTCCCGCTTATGATGGAAAGGGTGGTATCATTGGCGACCTTACAAATAATTATTCCCTTGTAACACCACCAAATGGAGCAACAACATGGACCTCTTCAACAATTGCTTATCAAAATGGTATTGGATTTACACCAAATGTTAAGAATGCTGTTTGGGCCTACGTTATTGCACGCGACCAAGCAATTGCAGCTTGTATGGCAACTGCTGTACTTAATAATCTGTAAATCTTTACTTTTTCTTTAATTTACATTATGTTTTCTCGAAGTATAAAGATGTAACCAATTTGCCCTTTTAAACTCGGTGGAAGGTCCATACAATACTGTAAGGTTAACATAAAAAATATTTTATCACGAGTCAATTTATTTAAATTAAATTTACAAAAAAAATATTTATTATAATTACAATAATTATAATGAATAAATTTTCTGACTTTTTTTCTAAAAACAAAAAAGTAATACTTGTTTTTATTGTTATATTTGTTGGATTTCTTATATTTAAAAAACTTTTTATGAGTAGATTTGGATCAACAACACTTGGATCAGGACAAACAGATAAAAATAATTACCCTTCTGAAATAACAGGTACTAATACTGGAGCTTCAGTAATTACTAGTTATCAATACCCAGACCCTGCTGTGAATACAAGTGTTCTGGCTCTTCTTCCAAATACTAGCATTGCTGCAGGTGGTCCAAATACTATAGGTGTAACAGGATGGAATGTAATGTCTGGAACAGGTATACCGTTTCCAGCAGATACGACCGACGTGTATGGTACTATTACCAATACCGTGAAATTAACAACTTCATCCCGCGCAAGCATTCCTTCCGAGCTATCTTTACTTCAGCTGTTTTTAAGCCAACCTGTTTACAAGCAGTTTATGTTTAACACACAACCAGTAACACCTGTTGTTTTAACTGCTGCACCAACAACATCAGGTAGTTCAGTAGTTGCCCCTATAGGTACCTTTAGTGGTACTCCTACAGGAGGAGGTCCATTAGATCTGTTAAACAAATTAATGGCCGCATTTGCAATAGCTGTTGGTAATAGTACAACTACAATTAATGTGTATGATAAATGGTTAAATCAAACACTTGTGTTTTCCTCACCATCAGGTACACCAACAACTGCAAACGGAGTATCAAATTACCCAGTTAATGCAAAGATACTTGTTTATTCAGGTAATGCTACAAATGGAACACCTGTTACAACAATGAATAGTGATAGCACTATACAGCTTTCGCTTTATCAAGCTATAGCTATACCAGCAAATTCAACACTTAACACATTACCTGTTTACGGACAAACAACCGGAGCAAGTGCAATACACCTTAATTTCCAAATAGCCCGTACAAATATTATAGGAGCCGTACTCAATGGAATACATCAACTTTTTGGAAATGCTCCAGGACAAACTGTATTAAATACCCCGGGCTCCAATCTTTTTATGGCAACGGCAACAGCTCAATATGGTACAGCCGGTCCTTATGTATTTAATGCAAACTCGGCTCCATCTATACAGGGTTATACAGGAACACCTCCCGCTTATGATGGAAAGGGTGGTATCATTGGCGACCTTACAAACAATTATTCCCTTGCAAGTGTACCAGGTGGAGGAGCAAATTGGACCTCTTCAACAATAGCTACATATAATAGTATCCAATACACACCAAATGTTAAGAATGCCGTATGGGCCTACGTTATTGCACGTGACCAGGCAATAAAGGATTGTATGGCAACTGCTGTACTTAATAATCTGTAAATCTTTACTTTTTCTTTAATTTACCCGTGGTATCAGTTTTTGTAACCTTTACTTGTATAGCATTTTTCTTTTTAACATCAGCCGGCTCTGGTGGTGTATCGTGGTCTTTGTTGTAATTACGTTTGTGATGTTCCCACAGAGCCGGTGAACCCATTTTAAATTTACGGCCTACTTTTGCTTTATACCAAAAAACTACATCTTCTATTTTATTACTAGTCGTACGATTGTTTAATACCAAACATTCGTAATTCTCAGTACACTGTGTCAACACTTCATTAAAAGCATCAAAATTGGGGAAAATACCAAAAAAATGCTTGTAAAGTTTCATTTTGTTTTCGAGGATGTTTTCTCGAAGTATAAAGACATAATCAATTTGCCCTCTTAAACTCGGTGGAAGGTCCATACAATACTGCAAGGTTAACATAAAAAATATCTTATAATGCCGTCCATTCATAAAAACACAACGCATATTTTTATCACGAGTCCATTTATTGTCAAACATACAATCATCCAATAACATAAAAACACTATTGGCAGGGTCCTTACAATTGTCTTTTTGTTCGGGCTTTAATTTCTTAAGAACACCTTGTTGGTGGGTTATTATTTTTTCAACAACCGGAGGCTCAAATTGTCCGTAAATAAACGAATCAGGTACAAATTCTTTATAGTGTTCGTTTGATTCTTCAGTACCACTCATTACAACTCCCATAGGAATCTTACGGAGATGATAAAGAATATCTGTCACTAATATTGATTTACCTGTATTACGTCTTCCGATAAATACACAAATACGACATGGGTCAATCGTTGTTGGGTCAAACTTTTTTATCTGAATATTCATAAAATATAAACAACCGTTTACATTTTTTGATTATTTAACTTAACTAAATTTAACGAATTTTACTTTTTCTTTTCACCCCATGCCTTCGTTGCCTCGAGAAAAAGTTCCTTGTGGGATTTTTTATCACTTTTGTTTTTTGCCATATATTCACCCATAAATTTATTGTACTCTGATGGCTTACGTGGTTTGCGTTCGGCCTTTGGCTTTTCCCCAATCTTTGATTCAAGGTCGGTAAGACGTTTTTCAAGTTTTTTAATAGTTTCGTCGGACATTTACCTTTAATTTTATTATTTTCGTTCCATTTTTACGAAAAAATTAAAGCTTTTTCATTTTTTCAATAACATCGAGCATGTGTTCGCGTGTACGTTTAAGGAGGGCCTTTCCTTCCTTTGTCTTTCCTCCAACGGGAACAAACCCAGAATCTGCATCAATTGTTCCTTCCTTAACGAGCTCCTTACGGGCTGCTTTCATTGCCTTCGCCCATTTGTCGCGGAAAGTTCCCTTTTTGTGACCCGCAGCTTGTTGTTTTTTACTCTTGTAGCGCTCGTTTCCATATCCATCTTTTACAAGTTTGATATCTTTCTTTGTAAGACCACCTTTGGTGTATTTTGCGGTTCCATGGAAAACCTCGGCTTTGGACCCATAATATTTAACTGCCATTCAAATTTAAAGCTTCTTGTAAAGATAATTTATTTTTTTTAGTTCAAAAATTAAAAGAAATTTAATTCGTTAAATAAATGGCAGAAACAAAAAAAGAAAAACCCAAACCAAAACCAAAAACAAAAACGAAATCCAAAGAAAAAGAAAAAGTTAAACCAAAAGAAAAACAAAAAGTTAAATCAAAGGTTAAACCAAAAGAAAAAGAACGTAAAGTTATTGTTGAAATAACTGAACCAGAAAAAGAAAAAGAAATTTACGCAGATAAACTAAAACACTTAATTTATAAAATGAAAAATCAAAACAATTTTAATGACACCGGAATAAGGTTTGCATGGAGAAATTAATTTCTTTAATTTGAAAATTAATTTGTTCGTAACAATTAATAAATGAGTAGTTGTGATAAATATAATCAATACGCAACGGACGTATTGGACCCAGAAGGAAATCTTATAACTATAAAGTGTTTTGATGGTGATACTATTTATCGCGAACAAAAGACATTTAGTGTCAATAGTTATAAAAATTATAACAGTACTGGATATTACAGTTGGATTGATAAGAACTTTAAATCTTATTCATTTCCAAGTGAAGATTTTGCCGACCCTGAAAAATCTTTCAATGAAATTTGTAACGGTGTGGGGTATTCACTCAAACAACAACAAAAGTTTGCTGGAAGAATTTTTAATACCAATACCGATATAAACAGTATGCTTGTTTATCATGGACTCGGTTCTGGAAAAACCCAAACAAGTATTGTTATAGGAGAAGCGTTTAAGGACCGAACTGTAAAGGGAAAACCAATTTCTGGACGTTCCGATTCCCATGTTTTTATTGTCGTTCCTGCAGCTTTGGAAAAACAATACTATGCAGAAATCATCGGTAAAATAGAAGCTGGTACTATAAAAGCTGCTTCCGGCCAAATTGTTATTGAAGGTGAACGCCAGTATTATGGAAGTGAACTTGTACGTAAGCAGCTACTGAAGTATAATGAATTAATATCAGAACTTCAAGCTCAAAAACTTAAGTTGATGAATGAAGGTGGAAATCCATTTGTAATTAATGATATCCAATCGAAGATAGACGATTACGTTGGAAAAACAAAACGTATTATAGAAGACCAAGAGTCGAAGGTAACAACCGTGTATGAAATATTTTCCCATGAAACATTTTTAAATCGCCTTTTTAAAATTGACCCCAATGGAAAATTTGTTCCACAATTCCGTGACCCACAGGGAGGTCGTTTGGATGCATTGCGAAATAAAAATGGACTACTCATAATCGATGAAATTCAAAATTTAGTAAGTGCAACTGGAACAAATTATCGTCGGTTACTTTATGCACTCGTTTATTATGCTTCACCAAGTTACCGAACTGTATTTTTAACGGGTACTCCAATTTACGATAAGCCGTACGAATTTGGACTATTAATGAATTTACTGCGAACCCGTATTCCATTTCCAGATGGACGAGATGCTTTTAATGATGTTTTTTTAGAAAACGAAACTTCTTTTATAAATCAAGAATACTTCAAAAAGATGTGTAGTGGATACATCAGTTACTTTAAAGGAGGTAATCCAATTGCATATCCATACAAAAAGACAACAATTATGTACCACCAACAAAGTGGATTTCAATACGACCAATATTGTGATGCTCTTGAAGATGAAGTTAAAAAGGATCTTCCATCTTCAAGAGATGATGATTATTTTGTAAGTGTAACAAAAGAAGACAACAAGACAAGTTCCGGTGTATTTAATAGTTCAAATCAAATTGCGAATATAGCATTTCCTGAATATCGTGGTACTAAACATATGAAAACTGTTTTAGATGGAAGTATAGCACAGTTTAAAGTAGACATCAGTGCAAAACTAAATGATTTACTTAAAAGAAATACTGGATTTGTTATTGGTGAAATTGATTCACTTACGGAACAGATGCTTGATTTTATAAATTATTTTAGTATTAAATTTTCTAAGGTTGCCGAAATGATTATAAAATCTCGTGGACCCATATTTGTCTTTTCAAATTACGTTACCTATGGAGTAAATGCAATGGCAACAATTATGAATTATTTAGGATACACCGATTTACATTCTAAAGAAGTACCTGGTCTTCGCGGAAAATATTTTGTATGGAATGGAGAAGCAAATTCCAAACATCCATTACACGTCGAAGAAGCGTATAAATTATTTAATAGCCCTGAAAATGTAGATGGTGCAAAATTGAAAATAATGTTTGGTACCCAAACGGTTATGGAGGGAGTTGATTTTAAAAATATAGACCAAATCCATATTTTAGACCCTTGGTGGAATGATTCTCGTCTCCAGCAAATTATGGCACGTGGTATACGTCTTTGTAGTCATAAAATGCTTCCACCAGAACGTCGTATTGTAAATGTATTTATCCATCTTGCTGGTATGGGAAGTTATGAAAAAATATTTGAAGTTTTTGTTAAAGACAGCAAAGGAACACCAAGAAAAATTATAACCGATATGCAAGTTGTAAACAAGGGTGCTCGTCCAGAAGATATTCTTATTCGTGAATCCTATGTAACAAAGCCAGACAAGGAAGGAAATGTTGAAATAAAAGGTTCCGATAAAACATTTGCACTTTCACAAGTAGTTATAACTGAAGGAGCTTCAGTTGGAGATATATTACATAAAGACATTCTTGTTTCAGGAGACCGTGCTCTGATAAAGGCATTTGGTGGGTATAATCATAAAAATCTTGCAAGTATATCGGTCCAGCAATACATGTATAACCGTTCACAGGCAAAATTATATGTTAATCGTCAATTTGAAAAAGCCGTTAAGGAAGTTGCTTTTGATTGTACCATTAACAAGAATGGAAACTTGGTTCGTCTTGATGAACTTTATATACCGAATAAATATTATGATGGTTTATGGGACCTTTATTATGAAAACTATACCACTGGTGAACGTTTTGTTCGTTTAGGAGTAAGTTCTAAGTATCCAGAAAAATACAAAAAGCGTTTTAATAATGATATTCAGCCAAATCTTTTTTTGCTTGAAGACATTCTGGAAAACACTGCGTTAAATTCCGGAAAGTACACTTTTCAATCAAAAACTCAAACAATCAAAACAAACGATTCTCTTATTTTACCTGAAAATATTAATTGTCAAATAACAGATTATACATTCAGATTTCCTAAGAAATTAGTTGACCTTACCATAAATAAACAAATGCTTCCACTTCTCGTAAAAATGATGGACCGCGACCGTCCCTTACTTTTTAGTATTTTGTTGGGTATTATTAATAAAACAGGACCCTTACAATTTGCTGACCCCAATTTATCAAAAAATCTTCGAGACTTTCTTCTAAAGAAATCACAAAAACGTAAGAAAATAATTGATGAGCTCAAAGAATCTGGATTTGAAAACAATACAGATTGGGATTCGTTAGGAATCAAAGAACTCGAAAATGCATGGAAATTCCTAATAAAAGAAAATTAAAATTTAATTTGGTTAAATAAAAAAATAACAGTTTTATTTAAACAAACTTCAATGGGAGACGACGTTTCGGAATTACGAAAAGAACTTGCAGCAGCTATGGCTTTACTAAAGAAACAAAAAGTTTCCTCAAAGGGAAGCCCGGCTGTTCCCAAAGGACCTCGTCCATATGAAACATGTGGATGGAGAGATGTAACACCGCTCCAAGATTATGCAAATAACCCAGCTCTTGCTCGGAAATTCTTAGCAAAGATTCTCGATGAAAGTGGTTTTCTGGATAATTACAAAATGGTTCCCATGCTTAACGAATGTGTTATGTCTTATCCAGCAACAAAGGGGACCGATAGCGGAGAATGGTTCGGAGTATATCTTCAGGACTCCGATGGAAACAAATCATGGATAACTGAAGATTCCAATGGAAATCCTGTACGCCAAAATTATGTATATTATTTTAAAACTGTTAAGGGAGATGATGGAGAATATGAAATAGACCAAACTACCCATCGTTTTTCTATGCCTCCTCAACTTGTTGGACTAAAACCATGCGCTCTTGGTCCCAAAGGTACATGTATTGTTCCACCCAAAGAAACAACTCCTAAAAAAGCGGCAAGTGCAGCAGCCAGTCCAGCTGCAGAGACACCAAAGAAAGCAAAGAAAGTGGCAGCCCCTTCATCTTCACAGGAAGGAGCTGCTCCGGTCGTTCAAATTCCAGCTGCTGAACTTGCAGGTGCTGTCGAAGCACTTAATCTCGGTACAGAAGAAGAAACAGTTAAGGGTTCAGTAACTCAGGAAGACCTTGCAAAGCTTGATGAAAAGACACTTCTTAAATGGATGGCCGAGCACATGTACTTCGAAGATGTTGCTGGATGCCTTCGCAGTTCAAAACTTTCAAAAGATGAAGCTGACCGGATAGTTAAATTAATGCAGGAAGGTAAGGAAGCAGTTGTCGATGAAACATCGGCGGCCGTTAATGCAGCATCATTCATGCCTTCTGATGAAGTTCGTAAGATGTTTAAAGCAATAACCAAACAAGAACTGGTTGCTGAAATAAAACGTATTTCAAATATGAACGACCAAAAACAAGCAATCGTCCAACTTTGCCAGCGAGCCGGTCTCAATTACACACTTGATACTTCCAGTAAGATACCAAAGATAATTGGACCAGATGGAAAAAATGTACGCCCCGATTCAGCACTCGATGACTGTGCTCGTGCAGAAGCTCGTGAGGCACATGTAAAATTAGGAGAACAAGTTGAACGCGCAACTAACCGTGCTCGAAAGATGATAGCTGGTAAATATCCAGCTTATGTACCACCAGCTCCTTCTGGTTCTGGTGAACCACCAGCAGCTACGTCTTTAACTGAATCTCAGACGAAGTTTGTAGCTGAATTCATTGATGACCTTCTTGACCTGATAAAGAACGACGAATATGATGATTTTGTTGCAGCCATTAATAATACAGGTATTGTCATTGAATTACGTGAAGATGGTATATACCGTAATAATGTCTACATTGAGATTGATAGCGAAGAAATGGATGACCTTATTGATGAAGCTGCACTTGCGTACATCAAGAAATTCAACGTTGCATTTGGTAAATCCCGTATTTCAACCTTTGGAATGACAAAAAAGCGCCGTCGCGTCAAGGGATGCAAGCGGATGCCAAAGGGTCACAAGAAACCCTTTAAGGTTTCTAAGATTCGCTCTAACTTTAAGTGTGCTGCTAAGAAGTGCAAAAAATCCGCAAATTACCGGAAGTGCATGACAACATCTCTCCGACGAATTTACCGTAAAAACGGAATGGGTGATGGAACGTGCGGAAATACCCGCCAGGTTGTTCCTGCTTTTGGAAAGAAAAAGAATCTTTTTATTCAAGCCGCCAATGCACGGAGTCGCCGTAAGGGAACAGTAGGAACATTTGGGCGGTGGTGCCGTCGCAACCATCTTGATACCAACGGAAAAGTATCTCTGAGATGTATTAACAAAGCTAAGAAATCAGGTAATACCAAACTGATTCGCCGTGCAGTGTACGCTCAAAATATAAAAGCGTATGCAGGTGCTAAGAAGAAACGCCGGGTTTCAATTGGTCGACGCACACGTCCACGTCTCTGTAAGAGACTCAAGAAGCGGTCCTGTCGCTCAAATCCTCAGTGTCGGTGGTCTGGTCGCCGGAAGGGTCAAAAAGTAAAACCTCGGTGTGTTCGCCGTCGCAAGGTCTATGAAGGACCAGCACTTCCACCAAAACGTTATAGCACTTCATTTGGAAGAATTAAAAAGAAGAAAAGCCGGTCAATTCCGAACAATAAGAAACTTGGTCCCAGACTTAAAGGATATTCTGGAAAAGAGCCCAAGCTTTCCGTTTTTGTAAGAATAAATGGAAAAATGTATGAACCGCGTGTTTCAAAATCTACCAAAAAAGGATACCTGAAAGCAACTATCAAAGGAAAAAAGTATCATTTTAAACCAAAGGGTCCTGAAAAATATGTAACACTTACACCAATGAAGGCAACCCGTCGCCGGGCTTCATTTAGAAAGCGCAAATCACCACGCAACAGATCCCAAAAATACATTTACCGCAAGCGAAGCACTCATCCAAAGCGAAAGTCTCCCCGGGTTTCTGCAACATCAGTTTCGGTAGGAACAGTTAAGAAGGGAGTTGATGGAAACCAGTGGAAAGTTAAAACAACAAAAAATGGCGTAAAACGTTGGGTTAAAATATAAAGTGTAAATATAAAGTTCCATGGATCGCGAAACTTTAAAGATTCCAAAGTTGGTGAACCCCGATAATTTTAAAATAACAATAACACCAGAAGTAAAAAAATTTAAGTGGAATTTAAATAAAATTCTTCTTATTTTATTTGTAATATTTTTAATAGTATTTTTGTGTATATCGAAGTACTCAACATTTGAAGAAGAACCGGTTCCATATTCACTGGTTTACGATTTTAAATAAAATAATTTAAAATTTAAATTTCATTTAATTAATCGAATTAAATTCATTTAATTCGTAGAATCTTTGAAAAAAAAGTAAATTAAAAATATATAAATGTCATCTCCCGAAGAAGGCGGTACAAAAATTCGGAGAAATTCCCCACCACCCGAAATGCCGCCACCACCTCCACCTCAGATGCCACCTCCTCCACAAGTCGACCCACGTGAAGATATGATGCAACAGCAAATGCTTCAACAGCAAATGATGCAGCAGCAAATGATGCAGCAGCAACCACAAGGGTATCAGCAACCACCTCAGCAAAATGCAATGGGTCCTACGCGTGGTATACTTAAGAAGAGTACATTTGGTGGAAAGAGTACATTTTCAGGAGCATTTGATTCTCCTACTTTAAAGTATACACTTTTGGTTATTGTTATTTTTATGCTACTTAACAGTAAGTTCATATGGAAACAAATTATGCATTTTCCATTGATGGGTTCTGCTGAGCCAAGTGTTGTAGCACTCATAGTAAACTCTGTTATTGCAGGAATGGCGTTTTATCTTATTTCATCCTTTTTAATTAAAAATTAAATTACATTTAAAGGAATAAAAATAAAAGTTACTAATACCTTAGGGTCAAAATGGAAAAAAGTATTTCTTCTAAAGAATCGCTTTTAAAAACAAAATTACTGGATTTTTATACTGAAAGTAATTTGAAAATACTTCTACCCATAATCTTACAACAAACAAGGCTTTCATTGAGGTCACTTGATTGGTTTGTAACAAATTATTCAAAAAAGTATAATACAAGTTATACTCTTTTGAAAAATGGAGAACCACTGAGTTACTTTCCATTTAAGAGTTACAAATCTCAGCTTAAAGCATATTCAAAGAAGTTTTGTGACCCATTTTGTCGCCGTGAACGTGTTATTTTTGACTACCGTAAAATGGAAATCATCGATTTTAACCCAAATATAAAAATGGACCATAAGGAGTACATCATAACAACTATCGGACAGTTAAATTTTTTCCGATTTGCGATAAGTGACGATATCATTAATTATGCTATAGAACATATAGAAGATATTGAAAATGACATGAATGGGACTCTTAAAGAACGTGAATCTGAAAAATCCCGAGCAAAGTGTAACTTTATGGAAGTTAAAAGTATCAAGCGCAAAGAGCTAAGTGTACCAGGAAATAAAAGCGTCCATATCACACGAATTAGCGCAGTAATTAAATTTGTTTAAAAAAAACATTTGTTTAAACTTAAAATTAAAATAAAAGCGAAATGTAAAGCAATGGAGCGCGGAACTACAATGCTTATCCATGCAACTATTATAGGTGTAGTTCTTTATCTTTTAATGCTCTATGTTCTTAAACAATCAAGTGTTGTTGCAGAAAACAGAAGTATACTGTGTGCTGCAGTTATTTTAATTTATATGATTCTTTTCGGACATGGATTACCAACAAGTATAAATAAAAATCTGTAAACTGAAAATTACTTTAAAAAATGAGTGTAATGAATACTAAGAAAAGGATTTCATTCGACTTATTTATGTCTAAAAATCTGAATCCTTTGAAGAAATGGGTATTTTCCAAAAAGTACTTTATAAAAACAACTGATTCCAAGGAACGCAAGGCAACAGCAACTCATTTTTTGCTGGATGGTGGTACATGGGGTATCGCAAAGGACGATTATCCCGAATTCTTGAATTTACTGGCTATTGACCTTCAAAATGGTGAAAAACATTACATTTGTGAGAACCGTACTCCTGTTTTCAAGTTTATTTGTGATATCGATATGTATGAAACTGAAACGGTAACACTCGAATACATTTCTAAGTTAGTTGAGTTATTAAATGGAATTGTCGAAGAATACTATGGTTCGTTCAAGGTTATTATTTGTGGTGCTGATACTAAAAAGGTTCTTTTAAATGAAACTGAGCTTATTAAATGTGGTTTTCATTTGGTGTGGCCGGATATATGGATAACGGTTGAAACGGCAAAAAAACTTCGTGTGAAATTTATTGAAAAACTAATCAGTACCTTTGGAGAACGTGAAAGCTACAACACTTGGGAAGATGTTGTTGACCTTGCAGTTTATGAAGACAATGGTCTTCGGATGGTTGGGTGTCGCAAGATGGTAATTTGTAAAAGCTGCAAAAACAAAAAAGAATTCCGTGAAACGTGTGAATCGTGTGAAGGAACTGGTAAAAAAGACGAAGGTCGTATTTATACACCTAAAGCTGTTTTGGGTCCTTGTGAACGGACATACTTTACATCAATTTCAAATTTTCATGTGATGCTAAATGAAACAAGTATTTATAATTATCGTGGTGTTTCTGCATCTGAATTACTTAAGGAACTTGATGTTGTTTTGAAAGAAAAGAAGAAGCGTACTGTTTCTAAAAATTCTGGTTCGGAAGATGAAACTACTTTGAAAATTGAATCTTTTATAAAGCGTAATTACAAAGCAACGCATAGCAAAATAAAAATTGTCAAGTTAACAAAGAATGAAAATTGTTATTATGCCGAACCCGATGAAAATTTTTGTATGAACGTAAACCGTAAGCACAATTCTTCTGGTATTTATTTTCAAATTACTCCGACAGGTGTTTGTCAGAGATGCTATTGTAAGAAGGAAACATCTGAAGGTCGGACAAATGGAATGTGTAAGTATTATGCAAGCCAAGAAATCCCAATTACTAAAATACTTCAAACTTTATTGTTTGGTATTGTTTCTAAGACATCAAAAAGGAAGATAGTGAATATGAATATTACTCGGAATGTTAGTAATGCTTCATTGGATTTATCTATCAGTTCAGTTGATAATCACAAAGAATCGGTCTCATTAAACAAAGAAAACTGTTTAAATAATTGCAAGAATATACTTTTTCAGATTGAAAATGAAATATTAAAAAAGTAATTTAAAAATAAAAGGTTATTTAAAACAAATGAGTCGATACGACGTTGAAGCTGCTCTTGACAGGCTTCGTGAACTTGGTGTTGATACAACAAATTTAAATGAAGACTACTATAAAATACCTTTGGAAAACATAGACCTTAGTAAAGTTGAAAGAGAACTTCCGACAAAATCAAAAGTTATTAGTAAACACAATATCATTGTTGATTCAAGACAACGTAATTATACTATTTACCCATTACCAAATGAATACCTTGTTGAACTTATGGAACCCCATCGTAATGTTGAACGTATTGAACTTATTGCAGCTATGATGCCTAAAACAGAATACAATATCAATTCGGAAAATAATCTTTTATTAGTAAGTGTTAATGGTGGTGCATTTGTAGCACTTACACTTACACCAGGACAGTATCTTATAGGTTCGAATGTAACTGGAAGTATTAATTACGTATCAGATGGAACTTCGGATCCTGTATTTGGATTAATTGCAGAACTTCAACGAGTCCTACGGACACTTTCTATTACATTTGATGTTTTTTTGGCAACCTTGCCTCCACCAAATGGTACTGGTAACAATGCATCTGTTCTTAATAGAATAGTTATTACAAATTCAGCAGTTCCATTTAGTATAGATTTTACTAATACATATTATAATTCAGGAAGTCCATTTCGAGTTATGGGTTTTAATAAAGAAGTTTACAGTTCGGGAACAAATGTTGTTATTTATGGAACAACGGACGGCGGAACATGTACTCCTGCAAATCTTCAAGCAGGTACAACACATACAGTTACAATAAATGCTCTTGCTGGGTCTTATGACTACAACTTAAAAGACGATCCGAAGTATATTATTATGCAACTTGAGTTTGGAAATAAATCGGCTGACCGAGTTGAAAGTTCAGATATTGCAACAAATCAAAAATTTGCTGTTATTATTTATGATGCAAATGATCCTGATAATATACAGACTTATAATTCAACAACAAATTCAACAAACCCAGTTCAAATTGCTATATCAAGACCACCTGGTAATTTAAAGGCTCTAAAGGGCTCAGATTTTGATAAAAAGGTTTTAAATTTTGAGCCACCTATAACTTTAGAGAATTTTAAAATTTCTTTTTATAAATATGACAATACATTTTATGATTTCCATAATCGCGAACATCTTTTAACATTTGAATTGGATGTTGCTGACTATGACCCTAAATACCGTTATTAAAAATTAACGGTTACTAAGTTCAGCGAAGCTCAACTACTTTAAACGGTTAAAGTTCCTTTTTTACTTTTTTACAAAAAAAAATTTACTTAACAAAATCAGCGTTTATAATTTAAAATAAAAGATGAACGTCGATTTTTGTAACGGAAAAGCGTACTTGGTTGATTCCAAAGAACTTAAAGAAAAAATATTTATTGAATGCGAATCGTTATTTGGAACAAGTTTAAAACGGGACAACTTCCCAGGTCCTCAGCCTGTTGCATTTGAACGCAAAGACTTTCCATTGAAAGAAGAATATATGGTTTGTGAAAAATCTGATGGTGAACGTGCTATTTTGTTGTTATTGCATATAAATGATAAACCGATGTGTTTTATGATAAATCGTAAGAATGAATTTTATTTTATGGATTTTTCTTTTAAGAAAGAAGTATTTGAGGGGAGTATTTTTGATGGTGAAATTATAAAAACAAAAGCAGGAACTTGGAAGAGTTCGTCAGAGACCAACGTAATTCCTTCTAATGAAGGAACTTGGAACTATCTTATCCATGATTGTATGGCGTACAATGGAACGAGTTTTCTTGAATTGAGTCATCGTTTGAGATATGCTTGTATAATTGATTTTATTGTGAAAAGATATGTTAACAAAGAGACAGATTGTTTGAATATCAAGACAAAATTATTTTATAAATATGGTAATGAAATTGCTAAAACATGGGAGCACATTAAGAAAACAACTGAAAATGAAATTGATGGAATGATATTTACACCTGTTGATAAGCCTATTATTTTTGGTAGGGATAATTCTTTATTTAAATGGAAAGAAAATAATACCATAGATTTTTTGGTAAAGGTTGTTTCGAAGAAAATGAATTTATATTATTACAAAAAGGCGTTGGCTATTTACAAAAGTTTTAAATCTGACAATATTAATTACAACAGTGTTATTGATTTTGTTCCTGAATCCGTTGACCTTACAAAGGGAGTTATTATAGAGTTTAAAATTTCCAAAGAACTTGAAACTTTTACACCGTATAAAATAAGAACCGATAAATCTCACCCAAATGGAGAAATTACCCTTAAAAATACTTTAAAGAACATTGAAGAATCACTTGATGTAAGTGATTTATTTTAATTTACACCCGGCGGCGAGTGGACCGGCGCCGACGAGCACCGATGGCAGACCGGCGCCGACGAGCACCGATGGCAGACCGGCGTCGACGACCGATTTCAGAGACACGTTTCTTGGAACCGACATACATACACCGCTTCTTCTTGTAAGCCTTGCGCTTACGACCACCTGCAGCTACGGACCGGCGCCGACGACCAAATGCAGCAACTGACCGGCGCTTGGATGACCGGGGCTTTGTGGACCGGCGCCGACGACGGCCGTATCCAGAGCTGGAGTAGCTTGGGAGAACTGCTTTCATTTCGTTGGCTGCGGCGGCTGTGTTCACGCTGGTGCAGGGGGAGGGGAAGAGACCGGTGCTGTTGAATCCAAGAACACCTCCCTGTCCGTTGGGGCAGAATTCGTATCCCATGGATTGATTGAGGGGAGGGTTACCGCCGTTTCCGAACCGGGACCGACGAGCACCGGCACAGTGGCGCTTGTAGAATGACCGGAATGCCTTCATGGCAGCCTTCTTGCTAACTCGGGCAGTCCGGCGACGCTTGCCGAAAGCAGGTACTCCCATCATTGGTGATCCCATCTTTGGCATGGCACCGAAGGATGACCGGCGGCGACGACCGAAAGACATTTCGTCTTCACCGAATGCATCCCGGCGACGACGGTGAGTCTTGGCAACCCGGCGCTTGTGGGTCTTCTTGTGGTGCTTCATTGATTTCTTGTGTGCCTTGATGAGCTTCTTGCGAAGGGCCTTGGCCTTGCGGAGGCAGAGCTTCTTGAGGGCAGCGACTTTCTTGTAAACCCGCTTGCCTCCAACTTTCTTGGTTGCCTTAACGCGGTACTTTCTGCACATGCGAAGAAGCTTGGCAGGTGGCTTGCGGTTGGCTTTAGAGCGTTTCTTAGATGCGCGACGTTTGGTGGTTCGGCGTTTTTTACCGAAGCTAAATCCGAGGAGGCCCATTTTATATTCTACCCCTAGAAATTATTTTTAGAATAAATTAAATTAAATTAAAAGTTAAAATTCTTGAATTTCATAAAAATGGAATTTGCTAATAAAAGAATTCAAATTCCAACGAATGAGTACTTTCGTTAAATTTTCTTTATTTTTTACATTTTCCGTTAACTCATTTTCTTTATCGACTTTAAATAATTCACGCGCAATTTGATAATTAAACGCCTCGGGTAAACTAACCTTAGTATTTTCTATATATTTTTCTATTGAATTGTACTTTTTGATTGCATTTAATGCAGTAACAGGTCCTACCTTAGGAATCGTACATGTATAATCACATCCACAAAGTATACAAAGGTCTACAAATGCTTCATGGGTTAATTCAAGACCCTCAAGTACTTTGTCAAGATAACAAACAAAATAATCGTTTTTCTTATTAAAAATAACATTTGTGCCTCCAAATGTCAAACAATCGGTATCTTCTGTAAGAATATAATCTGAGTACCCATTCTTTTGTAAAAATACGCATCCCTTTTCAGCTTCTGTTTCAGAAATCAAAAAAGGGATTCCTAAACTTTTTAATAATTCCATAACGTCCAGAGAATGTTGGCGCGTTACTTTTTTCACATTTTTTTCAAGTGCGTTGATTTTTTTATGGATTTCCTTTGCTTTTTTAATTTCGGATTCTTCCGTTTCGTTATCGGAATCAATAAAAGCTTCCTCAAAAATTGTAACCGATTTAACAGATTCCTTTAAGGTTTCAATTTGTTCTTTGAGTTTTATATTTTGTTCCTTACGTTTATTCAATATTTCGCGTTTTGCTTCTGGAGGCTTACCGTCAAAAACAAATATCATTTTTATGTTGTGGTCTTGCAATTCAATTATTTTATGTAAAAATCCGAGTATATGAAAATTATCTGCATTATAAACAAAACTATACTTATAAAGCAAAATACTCGAATCTATACATACTGTTTTACCAGATATTTCATTTAACTTAAGTTCCTTAATAGCATCGGGAACATGCTTTTTAATAAGAGATTTTATACCTTTGATTCCCATCTACGCAAGTTTCCCCTTTCTTTTATAACGCTTAAATTTTTAAATTAATTTTCATCTAAAAACGGTACGTATTTTGATGGTTCGGGTTCTGATTCAGATTCTTCAATAAACATAAACGTTTCTTTCTTTTCCGTTGGTGTATTTCCATAAAAAGACCCGATGTCTAATGTTAATCCCGTATCTTCTATCTTTTTACGAGGTGGCTTGTACTTCGGGTGTTTCTGAATACCCTGTTCGCGATAAACTAGTACATTGTCCCAAAATTCTTTCATTTTTGGAAGTTCCTTAGAAAACCATTCGCGATCGCGATGAACCTCTACAACATTCATAACAAAATCGTTGTCACTGTTACCTGGAATAAACTCAATAAAGTGTGCGAGTTCGAGGTCACAAATTTCAAGATTCAAAAGAACTTGGGAAAGGTAATGGTGGGGAACCTCTCCCATAACTATTTTACGCTTTAACGGGCACTTCACTTCCAAAAGTATACCATCCGTTGTAATTCCATCTGGAGAACCACCTAACCAACTGTGGTCCCTATGAATTAAAAGTCCAAATGATAGTACCTCCTTGTTGTATCGTTCAGAGTACCGTTCAACCGCGATGTCTTCGTAATGGTTTCCCCACCGAGTTGCTTGATTTCCTATAAACGGCTTGGGATTGGCATTACATTTATCAACTAACAAAGCCCAAGGTGTTTTATAATTGTTTTCACCAAGCACTGTTGGTATATCACTTGCTGTAATTGCGTTTTCACGTTGACGATACCATTCAGGAGTACGTTGTTCGTATTGGGGAATAGCCAATAGCTCTTGAACTCGTGGGTGAATCATTTTTTTAATTTAAGTTCCTTTTCTTTAAACTCTTTTAAGGTAATTTATGTCTGAATTTACTTTCTTTAAAGCAATTCGAACGCGGTTTTTTCTTTTTCCAAAATCCATATTTGACGGTGCACTGTAATAACCTTTATTTCTAACGGTGAGCGGGCTTACAAATTCATTTCCTTTGAATTTTGGTGGAATTGAACTTAATCCAAATTCACCAGTGAGATGGTGGCTTTCTTCATCAAGAGTTTTGTTTATCTCAGCGAGCATTGGAGGTGTTAACCCCCATGGGCTTGCTATTCCAGATGCCATTAAAGCTTCTTATAAATACAATTATTTTTTTTAATTTAATAAAAGTAATTATAAATGGAAAATAAAAATTTAGTTTTTTTAATATGTCTTTTTGTTCTGATTTATGTGTTGTATGTAATAAATAAGAAAGTTGCGTTGATAGTTTTTATATTTGGATTTACAATCTTTATTATAAAACAATTACCCATTGAACTTGATAAATGGTTACACACTAAATTAATAAATTTACCGGAATATCTGAAATGCGCTCTTGATATTAACTGTGGTCACACAGGATGTGGGGAACATTTAAATGATACATTTGAAGCTCAGAAAAATGCAGATGTTGACTTTTATACAGTCGGACATGTGATATTCTGGGTTTTACTTGCAAAAGTAGAACCAAGATTAACACTTATTCATGTTTTATTAATAAGTTTGTTATGGGAACTTATTGAAATATATGCTGGATGTCAGGGATTTAAAATGCATGGACGTCTTACAGATATATTTTTTAATGTTTTGGGATTTTGTATCGGTAAAAGTATTTAATTGTCTTCATGGATTTTTGGTGCCAGACAGAATTGAAGTTTACCCAAATTGGCAACGTTGTATTCAATTACCAGTGGATATTCCTTCTTGAGGAAAATCTCGACGGTACTGCAAAGATTAGTACTCTTGGTAAATGAATTCAGATACTTCAGGTCAAACTTCTCACTTACATTTTGGTTCTTTTTGGAAAAAATTAAACCATTCTGTGCTTCCCCGATAATTATCTTTTGAGATGCAAAGTCTCCATTTGATTCAAGAATAAATTTAGATTCCGTACTACTAATAGTTACCTGATTACTAATAACCGAAAGGTCTCTACAATACTTCTGAAGGTCAACCGATGGCATGGATATAACAGAATCGTATTGAATATCTGGAATATCAAGTTTTTCTTCTGAAATATCGAGCATTTTCAGAAAAGATTCCATGACTGTATTTTTTTCTTTATTTTCAATGCGAATACCGAGTTCATTCATTGCATTTTTACGAATGAAAAGTGTAAGTACATCGTTGTTACTCACTGTCTTTAGAATCTTGAAAAAATAAATCATGTTAATTCCACACATGTTCTTTGAAGAACAATGATATTCTTCAAAATTGTCTTTTACCAGTCGGACATATACCAGGGCAACCCTGGCATTATCCATTGTCATGATTTTAAGCCCATTGTTATCGAAATATAAATTAATGTCAGTGAGAACTTCTTTGAGTGATTCAACAAGAATCTTAATACTCTGCGATTGGACGGTTTTGATATAAAGAAGATAATCGTCCATATTAAAAACGAAGTTGGTCTTTTAATTTTTATTTTTTTAAATGGTTTCGGATAAAGAATATGTATTAATAATTTTACTATTAACTATTTGTAAATTTACATTAACATTGTCAATTTTATCGTAATTTAATAATAGCATTTCAGTTGTTAATGGTTGTCTGTTATTAAGATATTTCTTTAAATACTTCGTTATGTATTCTGTTTTATTATTGTAATTAAATGTCGCACAAATAATTGAAGAATATTTATTCATTAATTCGGTTTGTTGTATTTTTAAATCAAATGTATCTATAAATGAGTCTTTATTGTATACATTTATGTATTCAGTTTCGTTAATATTGTAATGAATATAAATAAACATTTCCGAAAAACTTCGAAACAATTCAATGTCAAGCCCGGTCGTATTTAAAAATTCCCCGTAATTTATAAGTTCTTCTTTTAAAAATGGTTCTACTTCAATTTTGATAATTTTTTTGTGTTCGAAGTATTCCCACATTGGCTGGGTTCGATGTTTTGTGTTTAATTCAGGAAACCATTCGTTAAATTCCGATTCATTTGTTATTTTACAAATGATGTAAATTTTTGAAATTAAAGATTTGTTTTTAAGAATTGGTTGTGGTTTTTTATGGATTTCATGGTATAAATTTAAAGCATTTACAAAACCACCCTTTAGAAACCCAAGAACATGTTCTTTTAAAAGAATACCCGATAAAAATCCACAAATGATTCCCTTCATTGTTAAAAATTTAACTTTCTTTTTTTTAAATTATATTAAAGAAATTATTAATTTTAATTTAAATATGGAAACATTAAAGAAAAAAAGAGGACGTAAACCTAAAAATTTTACAATCGAAGAAGTTCCCGTCCAAACCGAAAAAAAGAAGCGTGGACGTAAGAAGAAATATGAAATTGAGAATTTTGAGAGAATATTAAACAGAAATGAAGATAACAATTTCGACCATCATGTCATTTATTCAGATGATGAAACACTCCCTTCAGTTGAAGAAAGTTGTGTTAAAAAGATTTCATTTGGAAATCTAGATATCACTGTTTCTAAAAAAGCAGAAACAGAAAATGTAAATGATTTTAAATTTAAAACTCGAACAAATTTCCAATCTTCAATTGATAAAGACGAATATTCATCGGATGAAGAAAAAGAAGTACCAGTAGAAACTTTTATCAAAATGGATGAAAAAGTTTATACCGAAACAAAAAAATATGCACCAAAAATTGTTTCAGACTGTAAAATTGAAAATTCTCTGAAAAAAATTAAAATCGTAAGAACAACAAAAGAACAAATAAAAGAACCTTCCGAGTGGCCTGAAAAATGTGATGTTTGTTGTTGGTGGTGTTGTCATAAATTTGATTGTAGTCCATGCACTCTTCCTGTAAAATATGACTCTCTCAGAAAAAGATTCTCATTTGTTGGACTGTTTTGCTCGTGGAATTGCGTTAAAGCGTACAACTTTGACAAAACAGACCATAGAATGTTAGAACGTTCAATGTTAATTACATTATTGATTCAGCAAATGTATGGAGTTACCAAATCAATATGTATTAAACAAGCACCTCCACGACAAACACTTAAAATGTTTGGTGGATATCTTGATATAAATGAATTTAGATACCCAACTGATGTCGATGAGTACCATATTAATCTTTTGCGATTTAATTATATTTATCCAGAAGTAACTGAAGTTACAAATGTAAAAGTAAAACCAGAAAAGAAAAATTTACGACTTTCTAGACCAACATTCATTTAAAATAAAAGGTTAGTGATAAAAAAATTATCATACAAATAAGAAAGAACATAACATAATTCTTTACATCGGAACAAACTGTACTCTGGTACTGATTTCCAAAATTGCTGCGATTTCCGCCAAAATAACTCACGTTATTGGGTGAATTGCTGTAATTTGAATTAACATTTGCGTTGGAATTAACATTCACCGGGGTATACACTACTTCTTTAAGTAGCCATTCAGGATGATTAATAAGAGCATAATTTCGAACAATGTCATCAAATTTTGGATGACCTATTACTTTCATTAAGTTATAATCAATGTCATCTTGTGCTGTATTTGGTCTAAAAATGGCAGTTTGTTTGTCCGGATACCCTATACGTGCGTAGCTTTGTTGATTTGGTGTTGTATCGGGTGGTGGGGGTTCTGAATTTGTTTGTTTGGGTTTTTTAGAATCCATGTTATTTGATTCTAAAATTAATTTCGTTAAGTGTGCTATTTCTTCTTTCGTATCTTTTATTTGTTTAGAACCCAAATTAAATGCATTTTCAACCGGGGAAAAATTAAGTCGACTCATTTTTACACTTTGCTTTTACAGTTATTTTATTTTTATCTAATATTTAATTCAAATCCACCTCCGCCCTTTCCCTTCTTACCAGTTGCCTTAATTGTCTTTACCGTACTCCCAAGTGATACCGTTGAAACATCACTAGCGCTTTCGCTTGATGCAATCGAAAAACGGTCATCATCGTTTATTGGATTTTCCTCGTAATAAGCTCCACTTTGTGGACTATTGTAAGCTCCACTTTGTGGACTATTGTAATTTTGTGGAGTATTGTAACCTTGCTGTGGCATTGGTGTCTTCATTGAAAATGCGTTGGGCGGGGGCATTGGCGGCTGCGGGTAATTCGATGCCAGTGGCGTTCCATTAAATAAATTCTGGTCTAAATTTGGTCCTCTCATTTCTTTGCGAACTCCTCGCGTTTCCATGGGCGGTGGCATTTTGGGTGGTCCTTGGTTCATTGGCTGTTGCATACCTTGGGGACCCATCTTATTCATATCTTTCATTCCTTGACTGAGTGCACCCATCATGCCAGCCATAAAGTTCGGGTTATTTTGTCCTACCAGATTACTCATCGTTGGACCCTTAAGTAAACTATTTGTAAGGTGAAACATGAAAGCACTTCCTCCTAACATTAACAGTAGTTCTATTTCCGGAGCAACTTCTGCCTTGGAACTGTACTTTTCATGGAGTTTTTCAAAAACATTGTCGTAGTCGTCAACAGATTCCATAACATTTTCGGACCATCCTTCGAGTTTTATATTAAAGGGGTCAAACTTCTTATTTAAAAACTCAATACCAGTTACACAGGCCATCAGACAACGGCGGGCAAATTTAATACCGGCTTGGGATTCTATAAATTTCTTAACTTTTTCATATTCAAACATCATTTCTTCATAATTTGAAGTCATGTTAAACTTTTTGGTAAATTCGAATCCTTTCTTTTCCAGTGCAGCTATCTTTATAAGAAGGTCCTGCTTCATTTTTTGCTTGTCTTCGAATGAATTTGTTTGTTGGCGAGGCTCTCCTTCATATGCTTCTGAACCTTCAGAATAACTTCCTGCTTCAGAAGAATCTTCGGTGTATTCCGATTCATCATCATAATCATTATTTTGTTGTTGAGAAATCTTTTTGGGATTTGAAAACATTGAGTAGTCATGGCGGGGAGGTTGTCTCTGTGAAATACTTTCCTTTTTCCTAAGTACTTTTTTGGTTTTCTTTTTACGTGGAATACTTTCTTCGGAACTTGAACTGTAACTGCTTTCGGAAGAAGTGTAGTCACTCTCTTCTTTTCGAATAACTTTAATATTATTTATTGGTTTTACGCTTTTTACGTCAACTACTTGGTTTGTGGAATCACCTTGACTTACTTTAATGAATTGGCTCATTTATACTTTATTTATAGATTCTTTAAACTTATTTAACGCAAATTTAATTTCATTTAAAGTTAAAGTTATTTTAAGTTCAAATGTATTCTCGGTGGAATAATAATAGTTATACATGGAATTACAAAAAAGTAAATAAAAACCAAACAAGGTATTCTGCAGGAATACTTCCATACACATTCGACCAAGAGGGAAAATGCCTTTTCTTATTGGGAAAAGATAATGATAACGATTGGTCCGATTTTGGAGGACGCTGTGAATTTAAAGACCGTTGTGACCCTATAAATACGGCAACACGGGAATTCTATGAAGAAACTCTTGGAGCCGTTCTTACCATTGAAGAATGTATCAATAAACTGGGAAGCTCACCTACAAAAATTATTTCAAAAACTCTTAATGGAAGTCCATACTACATGTACCTTGTTTTTATTGATAATTTAAATTATTCTGAAACATTCAATAAAACATCCCAATTTCTACGATACCAGTTTGACAAACAGGAAATGAATAAACTTATTGAAAAAAATACAATCCGGTGGGTAAGTATGGATACTCTTCTGGTTTGTATTGAAAACGAACAACGAAATGCACCGATTTCACTTCGTGGTGTGTTTTATACGACTTTGGTTAATTGCAAAGACCAACTTCAATTAATTGTAACATAATGGTAATTCAGATATTTCTTCAAATTTAATTTTGGCAATAACGTTTCCATGGATTCGCCAATTTCCATAGGAAATTCTAATTCATCGATACTTCTATATTGTTTATTCATAATTTCCATTACCGAACAATTTTTTACTTGGGAATCAAGGTATTCTTTCAGTTTCTTTTTTATACTCGCTTTCGTTTCTTTTGGTGGCTTAACACTTTGTTTGGAACCTCGCGATGGAGCAGATTTAAACATAAGATACGTTAGCGCTTGAAGATAACAATCGGAAAGGTCATCTTTCTTTTTGTGATTTTCAAAAAATGTCATTTGCGATGATTCGGAATATTCTTCCAATTTGGTTCGGGCTATGGCGACTCCCATCTTTTTCGTTTGGGCGTATTTTCCCTTAACTATCTTTCCATTCTTTGAACTGATATCCAATTCCGGTCCATCGTAACACTTGAGTTTGTGTTTGGGACTGAAAAACTCAACTGAACGGATTTTATCGACTGGCTTGTCAACAACTCCACGAATGTAAAAATAGGTCTGCAGACACCCTGCAATAATACGCATCTTAGGATTAAATGATGGTTGCTTTTCTATAAGAACTATATCTACATCACAAAGGTGTTTACGTTGATCCAATTGGTTTATCAGAGTAAGGTACAGTTCGGCAATACCGGAAGTGGCAATATGGGCGCTAAAAGTATTTCCTTTTTTGGTGAGTTCGATGATTTCCCAGTGAAGAATCTTTGGAAATTCTTCGTTACCGTTTTTTTCAATAATACAATAGGCCAAGTTAACAATACCCACATCAAATGATAGAATCTTCATAATGACTTTAACGTTAAAATATATTTTACTTTAAATCAAATTTATTTGCTAAAATTTCCAACAATTTGTTTCATTTGTTTCTGCTTTTTGTCCTTTTCACGAAGAATCTTTTCGACCTGTTCGTCCAGTTTGTCCTCGATTGTTAATTCCGTTGTCGTTTTCTTGGGATTTGCCAAAAATGAAAAGCGGTCATCAACCTTTTTGGCTTTGCGCGTAATGTTTTTAAGCTTGCGCTCTTCCTGAGAAATTATAAATGCATCGGTTTTGACCTTTTGTTCGACCAATTTTTCATTCCAACAAATCTGTATTTGACCGTTCGAATAAGCACTAACGATATAGCCTTCCTCGTCGAGTATTTTAAAAATATCTTTTATGACATTATCGAAATCATAGACAGGAAGGTCATTGACTATCGGAGGAACAATGTATACGCATTGTTCTTTTCGAAGTCCAGCGTAATATTTGATTTTTTTATGAATGTTTTCAACAATTTTTTTAACGGATTCTTTTGTACGCTGCTTGCGTTCTTTTCCAATTTGCAAAACTTCCTGGACGTTCATTTGTTTTTCTTTTTATTTAAATAAAAAAATAATAACGTAATACAAATGGGATTATTAAACCGTCTAAAACAAGTAATTAGCGACATTGCATTTCTTCAAAACCAAAGTTATTTTTCATTTGGTTCAAAACATAAGAAGTATTCACAGCCAGAACCAGCCATAGATACTGAAATTACTCATACTCTTTGTGGAGTACCCGTACATATTTATTATTACGCTTCTAAAAATGCACTTGTCTACACACCTGGAAAAGTACATACTATTTATTCAAATAACTATGAAGGACCCTATCACCCTATGTGTAAAATAGATTTACCGCGCTATGTCGATTACATTATAAACGAAGGAGGTGTTAAATACAACGGAAACCGTGTTATATTTTCAACCACTGACCTTGAAAACAACAATCCAGAAGAATACAATGACGATATGTTAGATGCTATTGTACTTGCTTGTTTTTATTCATTAATACAACGGTTACATTCTTATATGTACCGAATAGAAGACATGGGTAAAACAATAGATTACGGACATAATGTTGCTCCTATTTATACATATAAAACAATAGCAAATGTTTTGAAAATGTTTCGAGACATCGATATGAAAAAATGTGTTGAAAAATTACTTTATACATTTAAACCATTTACAATTACCCAATTAATGGTTTTGTTTGAGGAAATAAAGTTTTTTAGTTATGAAATCGAACATGATTCCCCGGTTGCAGCAGAACGATTAGAATTTATAACGGATATGTACCATACGCTTATGGAACAAATGGAATTTAATAAACCACGTATTGTATTTAAAGAGGAAAATCCTATTGTAAAACCTCGAAGGTTGTTTTAAAGTCATTTAATTGTAACTTTTTGTAGTAGACGTAACGATAAAAATAATGCATTAAAATAATCTGGTTCACTATAAGTTGGTAAACTAAATTACAAATTTGAAAAATCGGTAACATTTTAAAAGGAATTGTTATTTTATTTTTTAAATTTTAACGTTAACCATACGACCACTTGAGTCTTTATGGAAAAGTCTAGGGTCATATCGAGAATCATCTATACGAATATTTGGTAATTTAATACAATACCCAGAATAATCACCCAAAACATCGACGTCATTATCTCCTACAGACATAATAGTATAAATCCCGTTTTTGAAAAGTTTTTCCTTTACTTTGGACTTAAAGTAATCGTTGTTATCCTTAGGATTTTGTCGCAAATAAATAAAATCATAAAAACCTGCATTTCTTGATGAAATTTCTGTATTTGATGGATATATTCCAAGTTCCATAAGTTCATTTATAGTTTCTGATTTAAATCGGCTATCTCGTGCTGTTATTATCAATACCTGTATTCCAAGTTTATTGCATTCCTTTAATAATTTTATTATTGGTTTTATGGGTTTTCCGGTTTCTGAAAAAAGAAGTGTATCATCGATATCAAACATAACTGCATAATTATCTTCAAGTGGTATGTTATTTAAAAAGTTTATACCAAGGTCATATGCAACTTGATATACATTTTTACGTCTTGACATAAAACAAAAAACAATTAAAATTATTATTATAATGAATTCAATCATTTAAAATTAAAAATCATTTTAATTTAATTAAAAAAGATATTTATTCGCTTTCAGGGTCATCCGATTGGGGAGCTCTGTATATTTCCAATTTAAAAGCTTTCTTTTCAGGTTTGACTGAATAATTACAAAGCCTAGGTCGAGTCAATGCACTCATTGGTTTGTTTATATGAACTTCTTTAATCTTTGTCATCCAGTTCATGGAATTGTTTACTCCACGAACCAGATTATTTATAATCTTGTTGTGATTAAGAATACAGCTCCATGTTTTTTCCGAACACCACAACGTCAATGGCAAATTATCATTGTAACAACCCAAAATACGAAGCGATTGTAAAAGGTTTTCTCCATGGGCCGACTTTGCAGCATAAAGATACTGATCCGTAAGATGAAGAGAATAATCCGAACTTACAAAACTAATACCACGAGAAGCAAGATACCCAGCTACAATACTAATGTGTGTATGGTCGTGTTCTGGGTCATCTGCTAGAATTTGAAGTACTTCTGAAATACTATAATTTTGAAAATAATGAACCACGTAAACACCTTCATTGTTTACGTGGTATTTATTAATAAGCTGGCCGTAATTGTTAACATCTTTAGGGTCAGCAAAAGGTTTATCACTTCGTTCTTTGCAAACAACGCGGATGCCGTCTCCATTGTATGTAAGAACGGTCATTTGGGGATAAACACCTACGAGATACCTCTGAATACGATAATGATTTTCACGTTCCTTTACAACGGTATGGAGAATCATTCCACGAGGTTTTTCAAGGAAAGCTTCATAAATAGTATCCATGGCTCCCATATCGCAAAGAGGAAAATCATCCTCAGAACGAATTATACAGCTATCAACAAACTTTACATCAAGGGAATCAATACCATGATATCCTCGATTGGGTTTGATTTTTTTAATTTTAGAAAGCGAAGTGTCACCGGAAAAGAGCGCAAAAGGCGTAGCGGTTGCTCCGAGAATGTGATTTGCTTTCTTTTTAATAAAACTAAGCAGATTGTCAATTTGTGTAACGGAATCTTTTGATTTTATGGAGAAATCAACTTCATCGATACAAACGTTATATGGTTTATCAAATTTGGAAATAATTTTTTTCATTTTGCCGAGTTGGGTCTCATTGCAAAGTAGAATAATTATTCCCAAGGATTCCATAAATGTAACTGCAGTTTCAACTGTAAAATTCTTTAACAATTTTACATTTAACCCAAATGCAGTTGTGTCAAAACGGCTTCTGAGTTGGAGTTGGTCTGCAGTTATATTTCGAACAATAAATACAACAGGAACATTGTAGTTATTAACCGATGTATAACAGTAATTTATCTCTTCATTTGTTTTACCAGATTGAACGTGGCCTATCAAAGTCAGGTACCTCGAATCAAAGTAATCCATTTTTTATTAAGCTAAACGAGAATATTTAAGGTGAATTTATTTTTGTAAAAAAATAAAAGTAAGTTATAAGAACCTTTTAATGGTGAGTATAAATTTTGTGATAAATATACTCATTCAGGTACTTTGTATCTTTATATTCCTAACTATCTTTTTCTTTACATATGCTAAAAATGTTGAAGGAGAAGTCGTTCAAAATCAAGTAAATTTTTTACTCAATGACCTTTCAGGTATTCATTTAGGTAGTTTACCTGAGAATGTAAAGGCTATGTTTAAGAATCAACTAAACAATTTAGAAGTAAATACTCTAGAAAATGAAAAAATAGGAATTCAAATTGAAAATTCTAACAGTGCTATTGAATCAATGAGCTATAAAACACTTGCAATAGCTTCTGCTGTTGTTATAGGTATAGTTATTATTAGTTTTATACTTTCCAAAAAGGGTGTAAATTATTTTAGAAACTTCAATTTATCAAAAATTTTCAAAGAATCCCTGGTAATAATTATAGCCGTTGGAATAACTGAATTTATTTTCCTTACTTATCTAGGAAGTAAATATATTTCAATAGACCCTCATTTACTAAAAGCGCACCTTTTAAACAACATTAAAAAATCTTTACCGTAAAAAATAAAATAAAAGTTAAATTAAAAGTACTTTATGGATACTTGTGTAAAGACACCTCATAATTTTATTTTATTTGATAACGTCGTTCTCCATATTCTTATTCTATTTAGCATATTAGCCGGGCTGTTTTATTTTCTTATTGCAAAATTAGAAACTGCAAGCATTAATGGTGAATTTATAAATATTATTGATAAAATAATAGACCCAGATGCCATAAAAGAAATAATAAAAAATCGGGCGAACGCTGATGAACTTAAAAATCTATTGATAAAATATCTTAAGTTAGATAAATCAAATCCATTACAGTTAATTTTACTAAAAGATTTAACAGAATTTGTTAATACTACAACTGATATTGATGTAGACAATCTTAAAGTGATGCTCGATAAATACATAAATGATTATAATGTAAACGCACATTCTCTTCGTGCTGAAACAAATAAAAGAATACAAGAGGAAATATTTATCGTTATAGGATTTTTTATACTTTTAGCAGTTGTAATTTATATCATGTCAAGGTATTCAGCAAAATATTGCGGATTTATGAAACATCTGTCAATTGAACTACTTATTATTTTTGCTTGTGTTGGCGGTATTGAATATTGGTTCTTTACCAATGTTGCAAGTAAATACGTTCCTGTAAAACCAACTGTTATTATGGAAACCTTTAAGCAGACAATGTTAAATAAACTTGGTTAAACGGCGTAAAAGATATTTTATTTAAATATTTTTAATGGTAACATGTAAAGTGATATGATTAAAAATATTGTTTTTTCGGGAGGAGGATTTAAAGCATGGGCTTATATAGGGTCATTGCAGGCAATTAATGAATACAAATATTTATTTAATAACGTAGAACAAATTATTGGTGTATCGGCTGGAGCTGTATTTGGATTATTTTATATACTCGATATAAAATGGCAATTTTTATTAGACTTTTTTATGGGACTCAATTTTAAAGAACTGTTTGATATTGATATCGACAACATTTTTATACAACAATCTTTACTTGCAGGTCTAAAATTTACTGAAATTATTAGAGAAATTATGAACTACTATATAGACCCTGATGTCACATTTAAACAACTTTGGAAATTTTCAAAAATTAAATTTACCACAAGTGCATTAAATATAACTGATTCACAACTTGAATACTTTAATTATGAACTTACTCCTGATATAAAAGTTATTGATGCTATACGAGCAAGTTGCAGTTTACCAATTGTATTACCTCCATATCTTATAAATGGAAAATACTACTATGATGGAGGAATATGTAACAATTGTCCTATAGACCTTGTTGATGAAATAGAAAGCATTGCATTCGACGTAGCCTTTTATCCTGAAAATAATAATAGTTCCATGAAACTCGTTGACCTTTTAAATTGTATGGTTACTATTTCAAATAAATCGAGTAAACAAAAATCTGGTACAGATAATGTTTATAGCATTTTAGATGATTCGTTTAATCACGAATCGGTTAATTTAAATCAATCAAGAGACGATATCTTTAACATTTATATGAACGGGTACATCAATAGTAAAAATATAATGTTTAAAAATCATATTGCACTTCCTGGTTTTTAATTTTATTTTTTAAATAAACGAGCAAGAATTGCTTTATGCTTATCGTGGTCCTTTTTAATCAAATTTTCAACACTATCAGGAAAAATAGTATTTTTTTGGGAACGTTCTCTTTCTATTTGCTTTAATTTAGTAAGATGGGGGTCAAATAATTTTGTATGTGTTTTATTTTTATGTTCGGAAACTTGGATTTTTTTCATCTTTTCGGTACATTCATCCAACGTTGATTTTTTAGTTTCGTTGGGTGGGTCTATAAGTTCAAAATCATCGAAAAGGTCCGCATACTTACGAGCATCTTCAAGTTCACGAAGGTAATACATCTTTTCAATAACTTCGACAGGAGCCTTGAAAGAAACTTTTTCACCGGTTTCTCGGTAATTGTAAAAGTGATAAATGGTATCTAAATTAGAATAACAAATCACATTGATTTTATTTTTCTTTGCCGCATTCATTAAATTTGTTGCGGTAATATCTGTTTCATCGCTAAATATAAATATGTCTTTTACTGTTTTTAAATTTTCAAGATAATCTTTTTTTGTTTTAAGGTCATATGTTAAAACACAGTGATTATATTGACATCCGTAAAGACGTATGATTTGTTGTCCTTTCCCATATGTATGGGCGATAATTGTATTTTTCTTTAACAATCGGATAATATCAACTATTGGAAATAAAACATTCCATGAACTTGAAGAATACATAAAAATTTTCCCGGAAAACTCAACCTTTTCATAAACAGCATCCTCATATTTAGTGCGCGTCATGGTTTATTTTTTAATACTTAAACGTTTGATTTTTTAAGTAAAATAAAATTTGTAAAAAAAATAAAAGTAACTTTAAATGTTTAAATTACAAGGAAAAAAACTTACATACATTTTAATTGCAATTATTTTTATACTTGGACTTTTTATAGTTTTAACATGCTCCTCTAACGTAAGCGGTTTTGCGGCTGCTAGCGAAATTACAAGTGTTAAACCGGGTATAGCAGATGATTCAGTACTTATTTTTTATGCAAGTTGGTGCGGACATTGCAAAAACAGTATGTCTCAATTTAAAGACGCAGTTGCTCGGGGACAAGGAAAAGTAGTTCTAATTGATGTTGATGAAAACAAAGAGATCGCAGACCAATATAATGTAAAAGGATTTCCTACTATTATGAAGGCCGATGGAACTGAGTTCAGAGATTCACGTACAGCAGATGCCATAATTAAATTTATGAATCAAAAATAATTTTTAATAAAAAAATTGCTTAAAGGGGGGTGCATTATATAACCAAGGAAAACAAAAAAAGGTAAAAATGCCACCCAAAAAGACAATCGAACAAACCTATCAAAAGAAAAGCCAACTCGAACATGTTTTACACCGTCCCGGTATGTATATTGGAGACATCGAGCGCATCACCACTGAGCGCTGGGTGCTTTCAGATAAAATAACCCGTAAACAGCTTACGTTTAGTCCCGGTCTTTACAAGATTTTTGACGAAATCTTTACCAATGCGACGGACCATTCGCAGCGTGACCTTACTATGAAAAAAATTGAAGTTACTATTGCCGATGGCGAAATAAGCATCTTTAACGATTCAGCTATCCCCGTTGAAATTCATAAGGAACTCGGTAAGTACGTTCCCGAAATTATCTTTGGTGAGTTCCATACCTCTTCGAATTACGATGATACCGAAGCTCGTACCGTTGGTGGACTCAATGGATATGGCGCAAAGTTGACGAATGCTTTTTCTACTAAGTTTGTTGTTGATATTTGTGATGGTAAATTTAACTTTATTCAAACATGGGAAAACAATATGTCCGTTGTAGGAAAGCCCAAGATTACTGCTTCCAAGAAAAAACCTTATACTCGTATTTCTTTTATTCCCGATTACACTCGATTCAATTGTGTGATGGACCAAGACCTTAGTGATTTACTTAAGACTCGTGTGTACGAAGGCTCTGCTATTACCGATAAGCGTGTTTGTGTTTATTTTAATGGTGACCGTATTCCAGTTAAGACGTTCCAAGACTACATCAAAATGTTTTTGAAGGAGCGCGAGACGTTTGTGTATGAAAAGATGAATGACCGTTGGGAGTTTGCTGTTTGTCTGAATCCCTACGATAAGTTTACCCAGGTTTCCTTTGTGAATGGTATCAGTACTTCCGAAGGTGGTACACACGTTGATATGATTACCAACCAGATTATTTATAAACTCAAGGAACAGCTCGAGAAGAAGCACAAGGACATCAATATTCGTCCGACGTATATCAAGGACAACCTGCTAATTTTTGTTAATTGTTTGATTGAAAATCCTGTATTTTCCAGTCAGACCAAGGAGAACCATGTAACGAAGATTAATAAGTTTGGAAGCAAGTGCGAGCTTAGCGATGAAATTATTAAGAAAATTGAAAAATTGGGTATTACTGCAAATGTCGTCGATATCGCCAAAGCCAAGGAGAACAAGAGCTTATCGAAAACCGATGGAACCAAGAAAATTCGTTTAACCGGTATTCCCAAGTTGGACGATGCGAACAAAGCAGGTGGTTCTGAAGGATACAAGTGCAAACTCATCCTCACAGAGGGAGACAGCGCCAAAGCATCGGCTATAGCTGGTCTTTCGGTGGTTGGTCGTGATTATTATGGAGTCTTTCCTCTTCGCGGTAAGCTTCTGAACGTTCGCGATGCAACGGCGGCGCAACTTTTGAAGAATGAGGAAATTAATTGTTTGAAGAAAATTATGGGTTTGCAGCAAGGCAAGGAATACAACGACCTTAAATCGCTTCGGTATGGCGGTATCATCATCTTTACAGATGCCGATAACGACGGTTCACACATCAAGGGGCTTATCATCAACTGGGTCCATAGTTTTTGGCCGAGTTTGTTGAAAATTGATACTTTTATTTCTTCGATTGTTACTCCGATTGTCAAGGTTACTAAGGGTCCTACGGTAAAAGCATTTTACAACCAGACAGATTTTAACACCTGGAAGGAATCCATAAACACAGTTGGTTGGCAAATTAAGTATTACAAGGGGTTGGGTACATCGACGGCCAAGGAAGCAAAGGAATACTTTACCAACCTTGCAAAGCAAACTGTTGTTTATAATTATACCGATACTTCTGACGATGACCTTGTAAAAGCCTTTAAGAAGGGTTTCGAGGACCAGCGCAAGGAATGGATAAAGGAATCGACAGGTAAAAATTACAACATGGACCACACCGTTTTGAAGCAAAGTATTTCTCAGTTTGTTAACCAAGAACTTATTAATTTCAGCATAGCCGACCTTGAACGTTCAATTCCCAATATGATGGACGGTTTCAAGCCTTCTCAACGCAAGGTACTGTATGCGTGCTTGAAGAAAGGACTTTACAGCGATATGAAGGTAGCTCAGCTCAGTGGGTATATTTCCGAGCATACGAGCTATCATCATGGAGAAGTGAGCCTGCAAGGAACTATTATCAATATGGCGCAGGATTATGTAGGAAGTAACAATATGAATCTGTTGGTTCCATCGGGTCAGTTTGGTACGCGTATTACAGGTGGAAAGGACTCTGCATCGCCTAGGTATATTTTTACTCATCTTCAGGGAGTTGCAAAAACACTTTTTAACGAGCACGACAATATTTTATTGGACTATCTGGATGACGATGGAATGAAAATTGAGCCGAAGTATTATATTCCGATTATTCCTATGATTTTGGTAAATGGTTCTGAGGGGATTGGTACGGGATACAGCACAAACATTCCGTGCTATAACCCGACGGACATTATTGCAAATTTGAAAAAACTTATTGAAAGCGATGGGGAAGCTGAGCTTGTTCCAATGATACCTTGGTATCGTGGTTTTACAGGTACGATTGTTTTGGAAGAAACAGGTCGGTATATTACAACGGGTGTTTGGAAGCGAGTACTCAATAGTATTGAAATATCGGAGCTTCCAATTGGTAAATGGACGCAGAATTACAAAGAATTCTTGGAGTCTTTGGTTGAATCGAATGAAATTTTGGATTATCGCAATGGAAGCGATGATCGCAAAGTATTTTTCAAGGTAATGTTCCAGAAGACGGTTCTGGATGAGCTTGAAACAAAGAATGAAATTGTGAAGAAACTCAAGCTTACAACTTTTATAAATACGACGAATATGCATGTGTTTGATGAGAAATGTACTATCCGCAAAGTACACAGCCCCGAAGAAATAATTGACCGGTTTTATCGGGTGCGTAGGAATCATTTTATAAAGCGCAAGAAGTATCTTATTGATAAATTGAGTACGGATTATAAGTTATTGGAAGCAAAGATTCGGTTTATTAAATTGGTTATTGAAGAAAAGATAATTTTATTTAACAAGAAAAAAGATTTTATTGTTAAACAACTCTTGGCCGTTGAGCCACCGTTGTTAAAAGTAAACGATACATGGGATTATCTTTTGGAAATGAAAATCCATGTTCTTACTGAAGAAAAAATAAAAGACCTTGAAACAAAAATGCGAACAATGAAAAGTGAACTTGAAACGCTCAAATCGACAAGTATTAAACAAATGTGGTCTTCTGAAATAAATTTAATTTAACTAAGATACTTTATATCTGAATTGAGTTTAGCTAATTGGTTTTGTTTACCAAAATACACTTTACTTGGTGTTCCTTTTTCTTCATATAATTTTAAAATAGTTCGTACATTTCTATCATTGTCTCCACCTACTAAATTTATATATTTAACATCATCCAATAGTTTAACAAGTTCTATATAAGTACTATCAATATTTTCAAATTTTATCGGTACAATTTTTTCTTCTTTTGTGGTTTCATCGTACATCCCTATTAAATAACCTGTATCTTCCTTAATAATTAATACAGCTCGTCCATTTGAAGCTGTTGTAATAACAGACCATATATAAATAGGGTCATCTATTTTATATAATTTATTTAACGCGCTTTGAATTATTTTTTTAATTGTTTTTGATGTTTGTGTTTCAGTGGTACTTGGTTCATCACCGGGTTCATGGAGTAAACTTCCACGTTCTTGAACGTCTGCATTTAAAAATGCACGTTCTTTTCGAGTAAAAACACCAAATTTCATTAAACGCAGCTTTAAATAAATTATATATTTATTTTTCACAATTTATTATTGATAAAGTGGTAAATAATAAACGCTGTTTGCAGAACCAACTGGTCCAATTTGTACTTGTAAAAATTTACCAGTAATTGATTTAGATAATGTTTGTTTTACAGCAGTGTCATTTATTGTAACAACGTTAAGTGATTGAGCTGTTCCATTTGAAACAGTTCCATTAAGTGTGAGACCTCCTAACTGACAACTAAGACCAAGAAAGTTTGAGTTAAGAGGTATTTCACTTCCCATGAGGGTCTTTTTAAAAGTCGTTATTTTTTATTTACGAATTTTTACGATAAAAAAAATAAAGATTATTTTAAAGATGGCTTCTCTTTCTGAAGTTTCTCCAGGGTACTACCTCAATTCAAATAATGTACCAACCAATTGTCCTTATTTTGATGCAGCTGCTCCAGGAACTGGGCCGATGGGTCTTGTTAGCGCAAAAGCACAAAGTACTGAATTTGAAAAATGGAACGGTTCATTCAATTACAGTCTGAAATCAAAAAGCGACCTTAATCTTAATCCCCAACCAGAAGGAAATGTTTATGGAGTATTCCCCAAAGCCGAACAAAATCGTGCTGGTATTTATGCTATTGAAACTGACCGTGGAGAACTTTCGGCAACTGCTAACACCCAGGTAAATATAAGCGGACAAAAAACATTCCAAAATCGTCTCCAAGACCCCGTTCGTCCAACAATGAAAGAAACAACCCTTTATACTTACAATGGAACGGTTGCACCTGTCACAAAGGCACAAGCAACGTATACTCAGTTTATTCCACAGTATGCTAAGATTGGAGGAAAAGAGGTACGTGTTGGTGGTTCGTCCAACTTTGGTCTCCGAACGGCAACAGAATATTCTTACTTTGCAACTCCCGGACCAACTCCAATTAACGGCCAAGCAATTCAAAACCCAGATGCCCGTCTTGGTAAGAATACCCAACCAGTTCCAGATTTTAATGTTGATGGCGCTGGTACACTTACAAATGCTCTTCCAGATGGTTCTCGTTATCAGCAATACCGTCTTATCGCCCAACCAACAACAAGTGGGCTTAAATTTAATTACAATGTGGAGACAGACGGAGGCAGTATCCATGATTATTCTCAGCTTCTTGGTAAAGAAGTTGAAGGTATAGAAAATCGATACACTGCAAGTTACCAAATTGCACCCCTTCTTACAAATCCACTGAATGTCATTTGGGACCCTGATAACAAAGGAACTATACCTGCACTTTATGGAAACGACAAACCAACCGATTTTGCTTATGCCAACATGAAAGACCTTCCACCTGACAGATTTTATGGAGGTGGGTATAGCGATGTATGGAGTAATGATACTTCTAAAACAAGTACCAACGCTTATATTCTAGGATTAGAACAAGGTATTCACAATCAACGACTTGAATGGTCGAATGGTGTTAATACCTTACCGGGTATTGTATATACTCCAGAAGATTCTGGAAAAGAGCCAACACCCATGTTGACTTATGGAGGAGACAAATCAGTATTCGACCAGTATCTTAATAATATTTCTCAGAGTTATCCCAACAATACATACACAACTTTGGGAATGCCAACTTCTGGGTACCTTAGTTAAAGTGTTAAAAGGTAAAGTATATCGGAATGAACGGAATTTGATTTTCCTTTTCCAAATGTAAATTTTCTTTTGGAAAACTTTCCATGTTTGAAAAATTTACCCATGTTAAAGGCAGCGCTTTTAAATTTGTGCGTTTTGGCAATATTATTTACCTTGCATCCAGTTTTAGTATTTGAAAATATACGAATAAATGGTTCATGAGTCAGATAAATTTGTTTATCTGAAACATTTGGCATTATGTATTGACCCGATTTAAGATGGGCTTGATTTATATACCGTTCAGTTGGAAAAAAATTAACAAAAAACCATGCATTGGGGTTGCTGTTCCATTCTATATTGCACGGAACGATATTTAATTTTTTAGCAATTGTTTTTAATGTCGAGAGAAGTTTATGGAGAGTAACTTCGTCGGGGTCACTTTCTTCACCAACGTGAGATATTTTACGAAGATTTTCGAGGTCACCGTGAGTTAAAAATGTAGTTGCTGGTGATGTTGTAAAATGGTCGTCTGTTACAGATACAAATCCCATATTGGGAATTCGACTAAATTCAGTTGAACCATTGAGTTTTGTATACTTATTTATATTTTTCTCACTATTAATTCCAGTGTGTCCTGCTTTGGAAATAACTGAGTTTTTTGGTTTTTTATAAACAATCTTTTTTGAGCTAAGTATATTTGGAATATCAAAATGATTTGCATAGTCAATAAAAGAATATGGATTAATGTAAGTTTTTCCATCCAGTAAATTATTAAGTTCATCAACGCATCGAAGGTCGTGGGTTGATTTGAAATATTCTTCAATAAAAAAAACAAGAATACCTCGTTCTGTATCATTAAGAAGTTCTTTTATTTTTTTAATTTTACATGGGCTAACTTGAATGGTATAAAGTCCTTCAACTGTAAAAACGAGGTGTGCTTTATTACCAGCCAATGCAAATTTTAAAGATTCTCTAAAATCTTCTCCACTGGGCCATCCATAACTTGTTTTTCCTTCACGATATGCATTTATCGGATGTGTATGGTAATTAATAACGTTGTTTGGGGTATATACGCTTCCTGTATCACCTTCATTTTTATCAACGTACATCACGTTATCATCGTTATCAACATAAAAAACACCAGATACTTCATTTTTGTTATATAAATTTTTATATGTTTCGTTTATTAAAGGTAACGGAAGGTGCAATTTTAACACACATTTATGGATAGTTTTATTGTAATATCCATGAGAATCTAAATCTGAAAGACTCATTTATCTTAGGTTGTTATTTTAATTCGTAATAATTTTAAATTTAAATTAAAAGTAAAAGATTATGGGTAAAAATCTGAATATTTCCGTTCTTGTAGCTGCACGTGATGAATATATCAGTCAATTAAAATGTATCATTCTTCCTCTTTTAATTCAAGGTTTTAACAGTATTTATAACGATGCTATTAATATTTCCAACAACAAAAATACAATTTATAAATTTCAAGAACTCCTCAAACAAATTCCACAGTGGAATCAAACAATTCTCCAGGAAGAATCCAAACGCATTAAAAAGAAATGCCCGTACATCATGGATATTGTAACGGCTATTTTTGTAACGAATGTAAAAATTCTAGCAAGTGTTCGTTTAAAGGGAAGCAAGGACGATATCCGGGTAAAAATCCCAACAAGCGATATCTTTTTACATGGAATTTATATTGCTGCAGCCGAAAGAATATTCTACGACCCCTTTTTATTTTACCACAAACATGGAAATAAATTTGGAAAAATCCAGGAAAACCGAAATAACGTAAAACAAATAATAAGTTACGCAGTTGATGAAACTATTCGGTACCACCTTCCATTTGATGATATCCTTCAGAAATATCTTGCCGATGCACTCAATGGAACAGCAGACCATTCCGATTCAGAATCTGAAAGTGGTGAAGAATCTGTTTCCGATTCAGACGAAGAAAGTATTGGAAATGATAATCTCCCCTCAGATGAAGACTCTGAACCAGACGAGCCGGAACTTGATGCATCTAAGGTAAAATCATTTAGTTTAAATGAGAAGGGTGGTGCTGTCTTTGGAGGAGAACTCGAAACAAAAGAACCTTTTATGTTTCAAAATGAAAATGATAGTGATTCCGATTCCGATACAGATTCAGAAGTTTTCCATGAACCACCAAAACAAAATTCTTTTATACCACCTGTAGAACACCAGTTCATGAGTAATACTTCACCAAGTTATCCACCACCACCACCACCACCACCACCACAAGTTCCCCAACAACAGAGTTATCCAGTACCACCACAACAACAGAATTACCAAGCACCACCTCAAGTTCCCCAACAACAGAATTACCAAGCACCCCAAGAAAACAAATTCTCGTTTTTTTCTTAAATTTAAAAAATTAATAAATGGTACAAGAAATGTTTGTTTACGTAGCCCCCATTATTGCTTTTTTAATTGTAAGTTTATCCATGTATCTTATTTCAGGAAACAAGGAAAAAAATAAAACAAGTAATATATTTATACGAAACATATTACCAGCTTTTGCTGTAAGTATGGTTGTTTTTGTTATTATGAAATACCGTGACAATTTATTTAACAGTGAGCCAATGATGGCAGGAAATTATTTTGAAAATGTTTAAATAATATTTCCAACTTCGTTGTAGCTTGCAACACCAATACTATTTCCTGACTGGAATCCAGTATTGTACTCGAGTGACCGGCTTCCCTTCATGGAGCTGTATGTTGGGAGACTGAGTTGTTCTGGAAGCTGTGAAGCGTCCTTGTAATAATAGATATACATATTAATCTGTGATACCATTTTTGACACGTATTCCTGGAGTACGTTTGTATTCAATTTTGCTATATCAGATTTTAAATCGGAATTCTTTTTGAGGTTTACAAAACAAATGCTTCCATTTGTGATATTGTATGTCTGAAATACATTTATCATGTAGTAAAAAAAGTCATCCATATTGGGAGGTTGAATGGTAACTCCGTTTTTATCACCTGCAACTCCCGAATCGGCTGTAATTTGTTGGATTTTCTGTACGGCTATGTTTCGAAGATGATTTATATTGTCATCAGAAAAGAAAACCATCATAAGGGGATTGGGTTTATGGTGAAGTGATTCGGCAGCTTTTATAACATAATAATTAAGAACCTGTTTTGGTGTAGGTTCGGCAAGTTTAACTGGATTTGGTTCCGTGTTTGTAACAGCTGGATTTGTAGTAATAAGTTGGTTTTGTGTGACGTTGTATCCACCAGGGCGTGCAGTTTGTAAATCAACATTTGCGTAGTCATCGGACCATGAATATGCTTGTGGAACACCTGATGGATTTTGTTGTGAAAAGAAATAATCGTTCATTTGTTTTACAACTTGTGTATTTTGAGGTCCTTTGATGGAAAGAGGTTGAACGGTTTGTCCTCCTACGTAATTTGGTCCAAATGTTCCAACTGTAGGTGTATTTCTATTTATAACATTTGATGGTAAAAGATTTCCTCCATATGGAATGTTAATTGCATTAAAAGTATTAACAGTACCATAATTTAGCCCCTGTGGAACATTTGGAGTGGGATTACTTAAATAATTACTAACGTTCTTGTAATAATCCATAAATGCTTTTAATTAAAATGGTTATTTTATTTTTAAATTAAAATTAACTTAAAATTAAAAGTTTTAAAAAAGTAATGGCTACTTTTAAATTAGCAAAAAAAGATGCGGTTTCCGATACCCGTACTAATATATTTGACCTCCATGAGAAAAAGCTCGATTACTTTGAAACAGAAAAGAAAAAATTACCAGAATATCTCCACCAATTAAAAAAATTAAAAAAGCAGGTTCCAAAAGATAGCGATGAGAGAAATAAAATATACTTACAGATAACTTTTTTAGAAGAAAAAATAAGTGGTATAACTGACGATAACGATTTAAATAATTACCTCCTGGATTTTTTCGTTACAATAAACAATAATAGCGAAGAACAGCAATTTGAAGAACAGAAAAACAAAGGACAAATGGATTCATTTTGCAATTCAACTGTAAATAATTCTAAATTAGAAACATACAATAATTATATTCGAAAATTTAATCCAGAACTTAAAGAAATAGCTTTGAATAATACCGATAAAATAAAATGTAAAAATTGCAGTTCGGATGATTTTATGTTTGACTACCGTACAAGTTCGGATGTTTGTACTTCTTGTGGTTTGACAAAGGAAACTTTAATAAATGACGATGCATTTACTGTTTTTACTGAAAATGTCGAACAAGTCATTGTTTTTAATTATGACCGTAAAAACCATTTCCAAGAATGTTTGAATCAGCTCCAAGCAAAAGAAAATACAACTATACCACCTAATATTATTCGTGACCTTTCAATTGAATTTAAAAAGTACAATATCACTGACCCCAAAATGTTTACAAATTCCTTAGTTCAGAGTTATCTTAAGAAATTAAAGTACAATAAGTACTACGAACACATACCTACTATAATTAATGAATTTTGTGGACTTAAAGCACCCAAACTTACACCCGAACTGGAACAACAACTCAAAATAATGTTTGATGAAATACAAGTTCCATTTGAAAAGTATTCAAAAGTAGTGTGCCCTCTGAGAAAGAATTTTTTAAATTACAATTACACCTTTTACAAAATGTGCCAACTGCTGGGAAAGGATGAATTCTTGAATTACTTTCCATTGCTTAAAAACAGAGAACGGCTTTACGAACACGATTTGATATGGAAAGGTATTTGTAATGACCTTAAATGGGAATTTATTCCTTCTATCTAGAAAGAATCTTTTATTCCAAGTATCTAAAATTTAATTTAATTTAAAGAAATATCCATTAAAATTTTATTAAAAAATGTCCGACGAACCGAAGAAGCGCCTCGAGCCATGGGACGAGCTTCCCGAACCAGCTCTTGCAAAGGTACGTGCCGTTACCGAAGCAATGCATAAGGCAACTGATAGTATCGATGCCAATCTTGAAACAGACCCAATTAAGGTACCAGGACAAAACTGGGCCTGTGTGTCATTTGTTTCTCCAACAAGCAACCAGAAGTCAAGTGCCATCGGTATGAAGATTCGTGGATGTTTCGATCATCGCGAAGAAGCAGTCGAACATGTGAAGCGCCTTATTCGTCTTGACCCGACATTTGATATCTTTATTTGCGATATGTATAACTGGTGTCTTGTACCACCTGACCCAGAACACATTGCAGACCAAACTTACCAAGATACCACGCTCAACAGTATTATCAGTGAATACAAGAAGAATCAGATTTACGCTAAGGAACACTTTGAGGAGCGTAAGCGCGAGATGATGGAACAGGCTGCCGATGAAGCAAAGCGTGCAGCTCTGCGACGTATCGACGAAGAGTCACAGCGTGAAATGGAACAAGGGCAACCTCCACTTGAACCTCAAGAAGACCGTATCGTCGATGTTACAGAAATTGAAAACAGTTGTCTTGTAAATGATGATTGTGCACCAAGTGATACCGTAACGGCATCCGAAATTATGGAATCTATGGTGAATGGATGTTCCAAGGAATAAATCTTTTTTTTAAAATGTAATTTAAGTTAATATTAATTAGAATTACATTTTAAAGTTTTAACGGCTATTTTGAATCCATATAAAGATGTCAATACCAAACAGCAGGCCGATAATTACGATAATGGCAATGGCAAATCTATAAGATAAAGTGACAAATCCATCTTCAGTGTATCCAACACCTGGCTTGCATTGGTTGTGGGTATTGACAACGACTGATGCAAGTACAAGTGCTGTAATTAGAGTAACCACGTTAAGCTTACCACGGAAATTGGAGTATGTTCCGAGAAGTCCCTGCATTCGTGGACTTTGAAAAATTTGAGAAGACATTTTTAAATAAAATAAATATTTTTATTTCGTTTAAAAAAACAATTAATTAAACTGAAATCAACAAATGAAGTTTAAATTAAAAGAACTAGATTTTAAGCAAATAACTTTTAATAAAACACCGTTAAACAATGGAACAGTTGTTAATTTAAAATACAATGAAAATTCTTTAGAATTTCAAACTCCTAAACTAATAATAGAGTCTCTTATTAAAGAAAACGAACATGAATATCTTAATCTAAAAATAAAAGGAACCGAAGCATGTAAATTTTTTTGTTCTAAGATATTAGAACTTGAATCATTTTTTAGTAATTCTTTAAAAAATCAAATAAAAACTATTTTTAATGAAGACAACTTTATAGTAAAAATACCATTTAAATATTCAAAACCACTCGTAAAAGTTTATAAAAATGATTCACTTTTCAATTACTATCACCTTACAAAAGACCTAGAAATCATTTGTTTACTTGAGTTAGATAAATTATGGATTAATAATTCAAATGAACCTAATTATAATTTAATTGTAAAAGAAATAATGGTAATTTAAAAATAAAAGTTTATTCAAATGAATAAGTTTTTTGTAGTATTTCTTTTATACCTGTTACTTATTCCTGGATGCAATACCTCAACTAGTCTTTTTAATAAATGGGGTTCCTATATTACACGTGGAATTGTATTCACACTTATTTTCTATATTCTTACCCTCTTTAACTTAATTTAAAGAATTTTGCTTTTAAAAATAAAAATGGAAACTAAATTTAAAACGCTTCTTCCAGATATCACCAAACAAATTATAAAGGAAATAATTGAACTGTTAAATTACAATTTTACAAACCACAATGAATCTTTTTACAGTTGGTTTATGACAAATTCAGATTATGATTTTGTTTATATCTATGAAATGGCATTTAAAAGACACTTTCTTGATAACTTTACCGTCGAAACTGAACGTATCCTTAGTTATTATTCACAAAATCTTATTCATGCTGTAAGCAGCTATTATGATATGTACCGAGACCTCACAAGTGTAAATCATTTTATCAACCTTATGGTTAACAAACAATTTCAATACATGGACCATTACCAGTTATTTATGGAATAAAGTTATTTACTAAATAACTTCTTCGTCTATTTTTGCTAATTGTAATATCAAATGAATAACTGTTTTATCGGGTACATTAATTAAATTGTAATGGTCTTCTAATGTATACCCCATACAAATTAATCTCATTGTTTCTTTTTTAATTTTTAAAAAATCTTCAATTTGGGTTTTTAATAAACTAACGGTATGAGAACCAGTTTCCGAAATGGGAAATCCATATTTTGTACCATTTGTAAATTTAACTACAACCGTTTTATTCATTTGTAGTAAAATAAAATAACTGGAAGTGTTATTAATGGATGAATACAAAATAAAATTAGTAAAAATTGATGAATAATGAGATAAATGTTTAAGAATGTTTTGATATAACACCTTTTTTCTATATACGCACATCCATAACTGTTGTCCGGCTGGATAACTAAAAGGTGATATTTTTTCATTTTATTTTAATATTTTAAAACTTTAAATAAAATTTTTAAAACTTATTTAAAGATTTCGATATTAATTAAATTGCCCCGATAGCTCATCTGGTTAGAGCGCCGTGCTTATTTTCGGTCGAAGATACCGTGAAAGGTCAATCTTTCAAAGAGCAAAACGCGGAGGCGGTGGGTTCGAGACCCACTCGGGGCATTCTCTTGATAGTTTAGTTGGTAAGAACATCGGACTGTAATGTTTAATTTCATTATCATGGTAATTAAATTTATCACATCAATCCGAGAACCCCTGTTCGAATCAGGGTCGAGAGATTCCACCCTTTATTGGGTGTAAAAAAATCGTTTACGGTTTCAAACTGACTTAGGTTAGTTTGTTTGAAAAAGTAATTTAAAGGGTTAGGTATTATAAAAGTAAAATGGGTTATATTTATCTTATAACAAATAAACTAGATGGAAAACAGTACATAGGACAAACCATTCGTAAGGATATTAATAAAAGATGGAATGATTATCGTAACTTAGCGAAAAAACAAATTGGGTCATATTTTTATAACGCTCTTAAAAAATATAATCCTATAAATTTTAAATTTCAAATAATATGTATTTGTTTTGATGAAGATTGTAATAAATATGAAGAATATTATATTAAAAACATGAATACACTTGTTCCATATGGATATAATTTGCGTTTAGGTGGTAAAAATGGAAAACAACACCCTGAATCTATTGAAAAAAGAAGAATTGCAAATACTGGTAAAAAAAGGTCAGAAGAACATATTTTTAGAGCAGAAAAAAGTCCAAATTTTGGTAAAATTTTGTCAGAAGAACAAAAAAGAAAAATAAGTAGTTCTTATACAAAAGAACGTAAAAAATTACAAAGTATTATTATGAAAGAAAGATATAAAAATAGTATTTTAATTAAAAGAAATATACAAGGATTACAAAAAGGTCTTGAAAAATTAAGAAAAAAAGTAAATTGTTACAATTTAGATAATGAATTAATTAATTCATATGAAAGTTTATCTGAAGCATCAAGAAAAACTGGTGCTATGCACCAAGCTATATCAAAATGCTGTAGTGGTAAATATAAAAACTATAAATCAGCAGGTGGATTTATTTGGAAATATGCAAATGAAAATTAAAACTTATTTAAAGAATTATTAATAGTATTAATTGTCACTTAGGTGACAAAGGTCCTTGTAATATAATGGTCAGTATAGTCGGCTGTTAACCGATCAATCTTGGTTCGATTCCAAGCAGGGACGTAAACCTTTATTGGTTTTCAGAAAAAGTTTTTACTTTTTTTGAAAATTAACTTTAACTTTTAATTTTCGAAGTTCTTTTTTGACTTCACGGAGCTGTTCGTTTGCTTCTTTTGTAAATTTAGGCTTGTGTGCGCTTTTAAGCAGTTTAATTAACCTTTTAATTTAGTTTGATAAATTCATAACAATAACTTTCGGCATTTACTTTTGAACTTTAACTTTATTTAAAAGAAAAATGTCAGCTTTTGTATGGAGGTCTGTACGGATTGGACGTTTTAATACAATCATAAGTTTGGATGGTATAGACTGGTCTTTCTTTTTTGATATTTTGCGATTTACACATTTTGGTTTATCTGGATATCTATTAAAAACAACAATTTTATTTAACAACGGCGTTACATCAATACCAAGGTCTTGAAACGCACATTCAATATCTTTATATTGTGCCGAATCGATAACGTAACTTTTTGAATAATTAAATTGTTCTTTATAACGCAGTACAAGTTGAATTAATTGCAAAAGGTATTCATTCATGGAATACAGAGAATAATTCGAATCGTATGCATCTTTTTCTATTTTTTCAAAACTTCCTATTTCCTTGATTATGTTTTTTGTATACACTTTTATATCACCAGGCCATTTGTATGTATTATTTGTTTCGAGAATACTCAGGAAACTTTGGTAACTAGTTGATGCTAGAACGTACTTTGTATAACTCGAACAAACGTAAAGTGTTCCGATATTTCCGCATAAACAGCAATCAAATACTATAAGGTCTGCTTTTTGGCCTTTGTTTACTTGGCTTACCAATTCACAAAAATCTTCAACTCGCAAAAGTCGAACTTTCCGCTTGACAAGATACATTCCATCTGAATGTCCGGTATAGACAAATACATTTGTACCTGGGCGATAAGTATACAATTTTATAAGCTCATTCAAATTGTAAATAACAGCTTCACGAACAGAACGATTATCGTTGGTAAATGTATAAACACGGGATATCATTTCTGTATTGTTAAAACGAATATTGGGAACAACGGAATTGCTTCGAAAATCAAGATGGACCAGTTGGACGGTTGTATTTCCAAGTTCAACGTACTTTAAAAAATGGACCAAACGATAAAAATAATCTAGTTCGGGTTTACTACGCGTTATATAAAGGTCATAAATATTCAACACCATTTACTTAAACTTTTATTTTAATTTAAAATGTAATTTAAACATTTAAACGTAAATCTTTATAAAAAGATGGACCAAACAATTTCCCAGTTAGTATTTATTGCAGGTGATATTTATAGTTCACTGGGTCCCGGTTATAATGAAGTTATTTATCACCGTGCATTTGAAGTTGCTTTACGTTTGAGTGGAATTAATTACGAATCCGAAGTAATTACACCGGTATTTTATAAAGGACACAATATCGGACATGGACGAGTCGATATCAAATTGTCTAACATTATTATTGAATTAAAAGCAATTAATACTTTGAATAATGATGCAATTATTCAAACTAAAAATTATATGAATCATTACAATATCCCGACTGGTTTGATAGTTAATTTCGGACAATCAAAAACTGGTTTGGGTATTATTTTAATAAGTAATGGGATACTACATGATTTTGTAAATGGAAACTTTATTCCGCGCAATGAAATTAATGTTTAAGGTAACGAATATCGGCATCGACCTTTGCAAGAATATTCTTTCGCCGTTTTCCAAACCCGGTGTCTCGAGGAGGTGAAGGCGGTGGTGTTGGGTTGTATGCAGCAAACATACCATACCATTTATCAAATACACCGGGTGAACTGTAATGTAATGTAAAAAATTGCATGGGTGTTCCTCCACCACCGGCATAAAGTACGGTTGATGTTTCATTTGGGTTTTCAACTGCTACGGTGTCTAGTTTAGCTGTTTTAAATTTACCATTATCGAGAGCTTCTACCCGAAGGTCTTTTGCTTTAATTGTAACGTGACGGTATGGATTTTGAACTGGATCACGTAAATCTATATCTCCAATATCAAATGAATTATTTTCTAAATCAACAACGTTTCCTCTTATAGTAGGCCTTCCGTCAACCTGAGGGTCGTATGGTCTACCATCAATTTCATCAAAATAATACCAAACTAATTGTTCGGGATGCATGTCTTTTATTATTGAATTTTTATATGCACGAGAGTATCGTTCATTGTATTGTCCTTGGGATGGATTTGGGAATACGAGTGTGAATGGAGCATTTAGTTCTCTTCGTCCTTGGCCTCCTGTATATTTTTGAACTTTTCCTTTTGGTCCAGCTACTTTGGGAGCTCCAAAATAAACGAACTGCATTATATTAAATTGCTTTTATTTTTTTTGCAATAATAATTTTAATTAAAATAGCCAGAATCAGTCCATTTGAAATAATTACTTGTCTTGTTCTATCAATCGGACGCATTTCGGAATAGGCCCACTCATCGCCCTTAACGTAATGCTTAACTAACGAACTAATTTCAGCAATCCATTTACGGTTTTTAGATTCAGCTCCTATTATAGTATTTGCATATTGTGTAAGCCAGCAATTATCATCATTGAGTAGCCATCCAACTTGGTTAATTATGGAAAGGAACATTAAAAATGTTACAAATGGAATTTTACAAGTTAAAAACACACTTAAGATAAGACCAGACATATTTGTTGTAAATGCAAGGTGATGGATATATTGTACGATTCCTATTTTTGTTTCATCTTTTTTGATATCACGGTCTCGAAGAAAATCGGCACCAAAGAAAAATAAACTAAATGGGATAACTATTAGGCTAAACATTTCATAGCTTGATAAATTGGGTAACTCCATTTATTTTATTTGAGTTTAAAGTTTTTAAAAAATAACGAATTAAATTGTAAATGAATTGGTTAAAAAATGGATTTTACATTCCCGTTTTCCATATTTTGAGTTTTAAAAGTTCTTGTTCTTTTCTTTTAAGTACTCTGTGGAATCAATTTTATACAATTAATTATTTCTTTTGGTTTTCAAAACACTACGATTTTGGATTTCCTAAAAAATACAATCAATTAAAACAACTTGTCAACTTTACCTATTCTGGAAATTATGCAATGTACCTTGCCTACTTTTTTCCAACGTTTTTACCAGTTTGTCACAATATTCAATTTATAATTACATTTAGCTATTGGGTTGGTAAGTTTTTTTACAATTGTGCCGATACAGATGAAATTTATCACCCAGAAGTAAGTAATAAATATGTTAAATGGTGGTCCTATGTAGGACACGTGCTTCCATATTATCTTTGTTTAAATGAAATGAAAAAAAGTGTTGTTGTTTTTGATTGGAATTCTTTCTTATTTACGTATCTTTGGTCGTACGCGTGGTTAATAACTATTTACATTCCATGGAGAAGTTTAACGGGGGACCCAGTTTATTCGATGTTAAAAGAACTTCCACCAAGAAAACTTATTGAATACCTCATAACAATACATCTCATAATAGGAAGCTCAAATGTAGTTGGAAAAATGTTGGTTTAAGGAAATAAATCAATTAAAAGAAAAAATGCAATTACTTTTTCTTTTGTTGTGTGTAATCGCAGTTAGTGCTCGGCATATAGTACAAACAGATAAATATGGATGTCTCGCTAATTATAGTTATTGCCAATACCTTGAAAAATGTATTCATGTAAATGAATTGTGTAAATTACCAAAAATTAAATTTGCAAAAATCGAACTTCCAAAAAAAAACAAAGAATACCATTTCAAAGTGAAAGTGTTTCATCTTTTAGTTTAACGTTTAAATTATAAAAAAAAAGTAAATAATAAAATTAAACTCCATGAATCTTCTTGTTACAGGTGGTTGTGGATTTATTGGTTCTAATTTTATTAATTATTTTTCTCAAACCGAAATTATTAAAAAACTTATTAATTTCGATGCACTTTATTATTGCGCGAGTCATGAAAATATCTCCGAAGACGTAAAAAAAGATAAACGATACTATTTTGTAAAAGGAAATCTTTTTTCGAGCGACCTTGTAAACCATGTTCTCAAAGAACACAATATAACACATGTCGTCCATTTTGCAGCTCAGTCACACGTACAGAATTCTTTTGAAGAGAGTTTACAATACACCTATGACAATGTAGTTGGAACACATACACTTCTGGAATGTTGTAGACAATGGGGAAAAATCCAGAAGTTTATCCATGTGAGTACCGACGAAGTGTATGGAGAAACAGGTGAACTTGTTGATGAAAAAAGTATTCTCATTCCAACAAATCCATACGCAGCTACAAAAGCAGCAGCCGAGATGATTGCAATGAGTTATATTAAAAGTTATAATCTTCCAATTATTATTACAAGAGGAAATAATGTGTATGGACCAAATCAGTATCCTGAAAAGCTAATACCTAGATTTATCAAACAACTTAATGCAAACGAACAAGTGACAATTCAAGGAAATGGGTCTGCCAAACGTTCCTTTCTCCATGTTTTGGATACATGTTCGGCATTTGAAAAAATACTTTTAGAAGGAAAGATAGGAGAAATATACAACATTGGTGCGGATAGTGAAGCCGAATACACCGTTATGGAAATTGCTGAAATTCTTGTTAAACTTATGAAAGGTACTGATAATTACCAAAGTTACGTTCGGTTTATCGAAGACCGTCCATTTAATGATGCAAGATACTTTATTTCAAATGAAAAGTTAAAAGCGTTAGGATGGAAAATTAAAATTCCATTTATGGAAGGAATAAAAAAATTGGTAAAGTTAAATGAAGTTTAAATTTTTAATTTTGGTTCTGATTGTAGTATTGGTGATACTTTATCGTACATTAAAGTCTGGTTATGAAAATACAGAATTTTCTGATTTGCTTTATAATCGTTTTAAATATAAATTTGATAAATATCCCGGAAATGAAAAATTATCGGGTGTCGACATGGTCTATGCGATAACAATGCCACAAAGAAAAGACTATATAACTTCGCAAATGAATAATCTTGGTATTACGTTTACATATTTTAATGCAATTACACCACAAGACCTTAAACCAGAAGAGTATGACAATATAAGTTACACAAATAAAGAAGGTTCTCGTATTTATAAAAGATATACACGGTTGCCAGTTTTACTTTCATTTATACTTTGTTTTATTGATGCTGTCAAAAAAGGATATTCCACAATTGTGATATTTGAAGACGATATTTCCATTTTAGTTGATAAAAAACTTTTAAATGAATCTTTATTGGAATTTAAAAATAGTAACATGGATGCATTTTATATGGGATATTGTTTTTTAAATTGCGGACAAAATGTAACAAAATATAAAAATATAGTAAAACTTTCTAATCCAGATATAATATGCGGCCATTCAATGGCAATAAAAACAAAGATATTACCTGGACTAATAAATTATTGTTTTCCAATGACAACTGCATCTGATGAATTATTTCGAGAATACTACATTAAAAATAAAATAAATGTCTGTGTTCCAAAAAATGCTTATTTTATTCAAAATAGAGAATCACTTGGAAGTTTAAATGAAAGTGGCCCTGATCCTGAATTATTTAAAACGTGTAAATTTTAAATAAAGGCGTTATTTAAATGAAAATACTTCTTTTAGTTGTTGCAGTTTTACTATTTTATTTTATAAAAAAAGATAAATTTAATAATACTTTAAAACTATATAACGGCGATGAATGGGTTGATTATCGTTTGGGTGATGTTTTTTATAGTAATTTAAATGGAGATTTTTATAATTCTAATCATCCATTTAATGTACTTTACCACAAAACAAAATATCCAGGTACCATAGCAAATGAATACATCAACAAAAATACATCGGATAAAAATTATGAATTGTTAAAACAAATAATAGAATCCAAAGTATCCGATAAAAATACATACCCAGATACGCTTTTTTTACATATTCGAATTGGAGATGTGATTTGCACTAAAGATGAATGGATGGATAAAGTAAATGGACCTCTTTATTATTCAAAAGTAGGAGATACAGTTTGGTGGGATAATATTTTGGATTATATAAAATCAAATGGTATTAAAAAAGTAGTAATTGTTTCGGGAGCTCATGTAGATAGATGTTTACCGGAATCGTCTGGTTATTTAGAAGACCGTAAACAATTTTTGGAAAAGAACGGTTTAGAAACAAGTTACAGGTTAGCCCAATCTCCAGACCAAGATGTCATTATGTGCTATTATGTAAAACATTTTATTTCAACCGGAGGTGGTTTCGGAAAATTGATAAAAGAAATAAAAATAAAATAAAAGTTAAAAGAAACAATGAAAAAGAAAACAATTATAGCGATTCTAGTAATGGTTATAATTATTTTATTAGTAATTCGTTTTAGACCAAGTTCATTTGGTGGAACATGTAATCGAATCAATATAGATAAAGTGTTTATTTTAACACTTGGTACTGATACAGAACGTTATTTAAATTTTAAAAAATCATACACATGTGATATTCCACTGGAAGTTATTTTAGGTGTTAATACAAAAATACCAGAAAATTCTGAAAAATATAAAGAGTTAGTTGAGCCAGAAAAATTTAATAAAATGTACCTTTATGATAAAAAAATAGAAAAACGCCCAAATCAAACATATTTTAATTCAGGTGCACTCGGATGTTATCTCGGACATTTAGAATTTTATAAACGGTGTTTCTCTCAAAATTTAAAATATGCACTTATTTTGGAAGACAATATTACATTGACAAGTGCTTTTAATGACGAATTAAAAAATCTTAATTTACCTTCTAATTTTGATGTATGTTTTTTACATGCATTTAGATATGTAGGTAAAGAAACAGACCAATGTGGTGACAATCTAATTGATATGAAATGGGTAAATGGTACAAAAGCATATCTTATAAATGTTGAAAATATGAAAAAATATTATCCTTTGTTTTATCCAATAAACAATCACGTTGACCGTGTATATGAAAAATTAGTATCACATGGTTGTAACATGTATTATAAACAATTTAAATCAATAAAAATATCTACATCAGTTAGTACAATTAACCATACAGATATGATTGATGAAGCTACGCAGTTTTTTTATTTAAAAGAATTTAGTAATAATGATATTCGGGTTGTAGAAGATTATATTTACTAAATAAAAATATCTCTTTTATTTAAATGAATAAATTTTTTATTTTAGTTGTAGCTGCTTTACTATTTTATTTTATAAAAAAAGATAAATTCAAACCTACTAAAGTCTTTGATAAAGTATTAAAATTATATAATGGTGACGAATGGGCTGATTATCGTTTGGGAGATATATTTTACCAACCTATAAATAGTAAATATTATGATATGAATTATGAGGAAAATATACTTTATCACAAAACAAAATATCCAGGTACCATAGCAAATGAATATATCAACAAAAATACATCGGATAAAAATTACAAATTGTTAAAACAAATAATAGAATCCAAAGTATCCGATAAAAATACATACCCAGATACGCTTTTTTTACATATTCGAATTGGAGAAGTGATGTGTCATAGTACAGAATGGTTAGATAAAGTAAACGGCCCTCTTTATTATTCAAAAGTAGGAGATACGGTTTGGTGGGATAATATTTTGGATTATATAAAATCAAATGGTATTAAAAAAGTAGTAATTGTTTCGGGAGCTCATATAAATACTTGTTTATCTGAATCGTCTGGTTATTTAGAAGACCGTAAACAATTTTTGGAAAAGAACGGTTTAGAAACAAGTTAC
>Ga0114960_10000140_pt1 | contig 54922 bp, 61 predicted proteins | sample C_130625_MF_Meta_FD_92637 | JGI IMG/M metagenome (GOLD analysis project Ga0114960, IMG submission 92637) | Freshwater microbial communities from Lake Croche, Canada to study carbon cycling - C_130625_MF_MetaG | ecosystem: Environmental > Aquatic > Freshwater > Lake | place: Lake Croche, Canada...
AATATCATATTTTTTAATACTTGATGTTGGATTACTACTATATAAATCACACGACTTTAGTATACCTCTTGACGATATGAATTTATTTTGTGACTCAGCTTCTCCAATTGGCGCTTGCATAGTATTATAAATATAATATGAAATATATATGATTACTAATACTATTATAATGAATATAAATAGGTTTAGTAAATTTTTAGGGGTTTTCATCTATTATATAGCTATTTATATTTCTTAAAAATTATTTTATTATATATAATGTATATAATGTATTTTATTATTAAATAAATACATAATATTATTATAAGAAAATATATCCATAATTTTTCAAATATAAGGGGTAATAAATCTAAAAACCGTGATATTACAAATTTTGACTTACTTTCATATTCCGCCTTAAATATTTCTGTATCATATCCTAATTTCTCAATAATATAATCAAAATTTGTAAATCCATTCCCATGAAAGATTGATGGATATATATTATTTTTATATGCAAGTTTATTTTCATTAAATGATATGTCGTGTTCATTCTTATTTATTTTTGATAACATACTATTCATAACTAAAAATAATGAAGAATCGGTATCAATTACAAATTCCTCACTGTGATTACTACAATATTCTTGCATTCTTCGCTGGTCATCGGCAGATGGATTCCCTTTAAATTCATTAAATACACCATTTAGTATTTTTAATACTGTAGATGCAGTTCCAATATATGTTCCTGAATTTATGTAATTAGATTTACATTTTTTATATACAACACTTAGACAACTTGATATTATAAAATTTTCAATATTATGTTCTGAATAAATTTCCTTAGATACAAGTATCTTAGTTAAATCATTTTTAACAAGAGTTAAGAATTTATTTTCTATTTCTTTAGGGTCTGATAAAATAACTACATCAAATGCATCTACAAAACATACAATTTCATTCGGATCTAATGATTTTACATATTTTTTCATTAATTCAAACTTCCATACAAGTCCCTGCCACTTTTCGCCCCATCCCAAGGTAATTAAGTCATGCCCATATTTTTTACAACTTAATTTTAAGTATGGATAATATCTTTCACTATGTGTTGCTACTGTTACGAGTTTCATACTATATGCTAAAAGTATTTAATTATAAATATCACGCATTAGCCATAAATTAGCGTAGTGTTTAGTTTTTTGGAATATTTTTTGTTCACTTCGATATTCACTATATGATTCAATAATTACAGTATTTTTATAACAAATTGTTAGATTATGCGTTTTTAAATGCTCAATTAGACCTCTCATTGAATTATAAAATAGTAGGCTATTTATATAAGCATCCCCTTTATTAGCTTTAATATTTTTCATTAAACATCCTGGTCCTGTTATATCTAATGAACTTGTCTTATATAATCTTAACCTACAACTATCAATAATATCTTCTATACAATCTTTAAATATTGGATTATTTGGAGGGGAAACCATAAAGGCATTATATACGTCGGAATCAAATGAAAGACTTATGCTACTTATAGGCATATCTCTTACAAAAATCTCAGGATTCTTCTCAATAATTGGTGCAAGAGGAACAAGAGACTTAAATTTAATATCAAGATATACTCCCCCTTTCTTATATAAAATACAATATCGCCATAAATCAGATTTATATGCCCCAGGTTTTAAGGTGTCAAATGCTGCAACAACATCTTCATTAAAATTATCTTTAATGAATTTTCTGCAGGCATCATCAGAATATAAATAATAATCAAATTCTGGATTCATATCTAGCAAACTATAAATTGTTTCACGCATCTTTAGTGGCACCATATTTGAATGCCATGACTCGTAGATAGTCAATGGAACACCGGAAAGTACTCTTGGAGCAGTTAATGACTTCCTTTCTATATGAAAGGGCACCGTAAAGAGTTCTTTTGATACTGGCTCTGATATATAGGTAATCCTTGCATAAACTAAAATTATACATATTAATATAAAAAGAGTACCTATTTTTATACTATTATATTTAATTACTGTCATACTAAAATACGCTGGCATTTTTATAAACTCGTCTTTGATTCCATAGATCCGAGTAGTGTCCTGTTTTCTGGGTTAGACGCTGTTCATTTCTATACTCGGAGTAGCCTTGTAATACAACACTCCCATTATATAATATTTGTATTGGTAAGAACATATTAGCGGCATGATAGAATTTTATATTTTTCACATATTCATATCCATTATTTTCAATAACAATTCTTCCTAATAAACAGGGACCTGTTATATCTAAATACCCATTTTTATATAACTTAAATTTACAGCTATTTAAAATATCATCTATACAAAATTTAAATATGGGATTTTGTGGAGTAGAAACCATAAAAGCATTATAGAGGCCTGTGTATTTTCCATTACTACATCCAAGCCGTTGATCTTTTACAAAAATTATAGGATTTGTACGGATTAAATCAATAATAGGCATAAGTGAATAATATTTAATATCTAAATATACACCTCCATTCTTATATAAAATACAATAGCGCCATAAGTCCGATTTATATGCACCAGGTCTTAACATGTCAAAAGCATTTACAACATCAGTTGTAAAATTATTTAAAATAAACTCTCTGCATGTCTCATCAGAATATAAATAATAGTCAAATTCTGGATTTATTTGTAATAACCTATAAATATTTTCTTTCATTTTTAGTGGAACTTGATTAGAATGCCATGATTCATAAATTACAAGTGGTACACCTGAAATAATTGATGGACCCTCTTTTGTTTTTTTTTCAATAAAATGTGGTATATCAAACAGTTCTAATTTTTTATTTATAAACTGCTCAACACTATTTATACCATAATTATTTGATAAATAAATAATTATTCCTATAAATAGTATTAATATATAGTATTTATATTTTGTTATAACGTCCATTTAACTAATATATACTTCTTTTTTTCTCCAAAGCGTATCGTAATGCTCTGTAGCTTGAAATGCTTTTTGTTCACTACGATACTCACGATAAATTGTTAATATTAATGTATCTTTGTAATATATATTTTCAGACATTCCTCCTCCTGTTATATTTAATACTGAACCAAAATGAAAATTATAGGATTTAATATCTTCTGATGAATTACGTTTTTGTATAACTCTTGATAAAAGACATGGCCCTGTAATATCTATCGGAGATGTATTATATCTTTTAAATTTACAATTTTGCACAATTTCATCAATACAAGATAAAAATACAGGATTCTTTGGAGGAGATACCATAAATGCATTATATATACCATTACCAATACTTGCAACACACGAATTATTTCTATCTTTTACAAAAATAACAGGATTTATACGAATTAAATCAATAATAGGTACCAGTGAATAATATTTAATATCTAGGTACACCCCCCCATTTTTATATAAAATGCAATAGCGCCATAAATCTGATTTATATGCACCGGGCTTTAGCATGTCAAAAGAATTTACAACCTCTTCGCTATAGTTATTCACAATAAATTCTCTACATTTTTCATCAGAATATAAATAATAGTCAAACTCTGGATTTACGTCTAGTAATCTATAAATATTTTTTTTCATTTTTGGTGGAACCTGATTAGAATGCCATGATTCATAAATTACAAGTGGTACGCCTGAAAATGTTGTTGGTAATTCTTTTGACTTTCTTTCAATAAAATGTTCAATAAAATACAACTCATTAAATGGCTCCACTGTTTTAATATTTAGCCTATATAAATAAAGAAATATTATTATAAATACTATTAATATAGTGTATTTATATTTAAATACACGCGCCATCTATCTACACTGAATATTATTTTGAATATTTACACTGAATATTATTTTGAATATTTACACTAAATATTATTTTGAATATTTACACTAAATATTATTTTGAATAATTAAGTATCTAATAATACTAAAATTGTCGGGTCTTCTTAATATATATTCTGTTAAAATGTCACGTTCGCTTAGTATCTCATTCAATATTATTCTAACAAATCCTAGCGCACGTGAGTTGCTACATGCTTCAAGTATGCTTATTCTTAGCCCCTCTTTTACACCAGTTGCAGTGCGTTATTCAGTATTAGAGGATCACACTCCTATTAGTGTAGATAGGGTTTATGGCTCTATTCCTAATTCACTTATTACTTCTAAACTATCAAGTATTGATTATAATTCACGTGATATTAATGTTAAGGATTTCTTAAAGCAGTTATCTTAGTATAAAGCACTCTTATTATATAGCTATATATGGATATCTTAGATAAAGAAGCTGAAAAAATCTATAATGTATTTCAGAGTTTTGAATTAAGTTTAAATGCATTTAAATCAAATGAAGATTATTTACATCAAAAAAGATTAGCTCTAGATCCATTTATTTTTGAATCATTAAAACTACTATATTCTTCACAATTAAGGGAGCACTGGAACAACGTGCCTATACCATATGTATCAGATAAGGCAATAGTGATAGTTGAAAGGCGATGCCATGGAAATTTAGAATTTATCTTACATAATCTAGCATATTTTGCACGTGATTATACTATTCATATATTTTGTAGTGAGGCAAATATATTTTTTATAAAAACTATATGCGGGCCACAATTTAAAAATATTCATATTCATATTATATTTAAAAATATTGGAACACCAGAAGAAGGTAAAACTGAATACAATAAATTATTGAAAACAAGTAATTTTTGGAATTTTTTAAAGGAAGAGCATATACTAACAGTAGAGACAGACTGCTATTTATTGCAAAATATTCCAGAATCAATTTATGATTATGATTATGTTGCATCTAGTTGGGCTTGGTATCCATCTGAGCCTGGGGGAGGTGGATTATCCTATAGAAAACGCTCTATGATGCTTAAAATATGCGAACTTGATAATCCCCTATTACATAATTCTACTATGCAGGATAGTTTTTCATCAACTGGAATAAAGTTATTAGGGGGTAAATATTCTCATAATTTTTTTACAGAATCTGCCTTTATAGAAAATCCTATTGGAACCCATCAATGGTGGACATTTTATAGGACCGATTATACAAAAGATATTATTAAAGATTATTTGACACTTAAACTTTGACGAAGGAAGGATTGGCCTTTTTCAATTCCTTCATCGGCAAGTTTATCAGCCACACTATTTTTTGCTCTTGGAATATGTCTGATTCCAAGATAATTAAATTTCTTTATGAGTCCTCTTACTAGATTATGGTAAATAAGAAGAGCTTCATTTCGTACATTCCAACTTCTTGAAACCTGCATTACTACTAGTTGAGAATCGCCTTCAATCACTAAATCCCTAATATTTGATTTAATTGCTTGTTGTAGTCCAAATAAAAGTCCCGTATATTCTGCTTGATTATTTGTTGCCCTCTCTAGATAGACACCTCCCTCTAAATAAATAGAACGTGGGCTATTATTAGTATAAATTACTGCTGAACCACAGGCCTTTCCAGGATTTGGTACTGCTCCTCCATCAAATTGCAATAAGAAACATGATGCAGGGTCTACATTATTTCCAGTAATACTAATATATTCGGAGGTCATGTATTGTGCCTATCTATTTATACTGGTTAAATTTTACGCTTTTTACGTGTGCGTCGTCTAAGAGATTCTTCAGACTTCTTGAAGATTTCTTCTAAGGCACGGTATTTAACCTGTAAATTACTGAAGCCAGAATCCTGATAGGCCACGTATGGGTATGATATAACTGTCTTTAGCGAATGCATTTGAATGTCAAATCCAAGTTCGGGCGCAATCTTAGAATTTGAACAAACTGATCTAAAATATTTAATTGCCTTACTGTAGCTACGTGCTTCTATATATATCCAATGAGATGCGGTTGTTAAGTCGGGATCATAAAAAATGGTGGAGCCTATTTTACCAATTTCTACGGGATTTTTAATAACTCCAGAACCCCCACTGTAAATTTCCCACTTATCTGGATTATTCTTTAACCATTCTTGAATAACTGCCCATTTTTCTTCCCAGTTAGGCACAGGCAAACAATCATCCTCTAAAATAAGTATTTCAGGTAGTCTATGGTCACGTGCATATTCTAAGGCCTTTATGAAACTACGAAAAAGCCCATAGGAACCTATAGGGTGTTCTAAGGCGTTTAGTCGCCTTAATTCAATTGAAGAACCTTCAAAATGTGTTTGTATCTTTTTCCAACGGTCACGTCTTGAATGTAAGTTTATTACAATGGCTTTCATCCTTACTTAGCACAAATATTTTTTAGAGTCTAAACAATAATCTACTTATTACTCTAATGAAGGCGCAATTTGAAATATATATTCAAGAACATTCTCAACTTGTAAAAGTTCAAGCCTTTTTAACCGCAAATCCTGATATATGCTATCGGATGAGTTATAATTTTAGCAACTCATATTCTGAGGCCTTTAATTATATCCCTAATCATGAATTTATTAGCCTATGTGGTTCAGAAAATTTATCAAGAGATGGATGCATATCTGAAAAAGGAGCCTATGATGTACTAATTAACTATACAAAACATAATGGTCTTTTCTACAATAGTCATATTGAATTAAATGATTATCTTCGTAGCGCACTAAAGTGTTCCGATTTATCTATGACACTTGAATCGATTCCTGGAACATTTAAACGGTTATTTAGTGTTAAGGAATAACTTTTTGCAGGCTCATAAGAGTGTCAAGGCCTTCACAATCTTGTATGAGTTCCTTTATACGCTCAGGTAAATGATACCATGGCTTATGAATCCCAAAAGAGTAGGAATTATATATCTGTTCAATGGAAAATTCAATTGCTTCTTCACGACTCGGAATTTTTGCTTTTAACTTTAAACAATTTAATGAATAAAACTGATCTTCATAGGCTCCATTATATGGTCCAAAGAGATCTAAAATAATTAGCATTGTTGAACGCTTTCTTAAGGACAGGCCACCATTTCCAACATGTAAATGGTCCCATGGCCACGGTGCACCGACATAGTCACAATCTATAAATTTATAGATCAGATGCTTATACTTTTTATTTATAATAGAGTCTGTTTGGAAGACTAGGAAGGTTTCTGTAGGGATTGATTCAATAAATGAGCGTGTTGTTAGCACCTTACTATATTCTTGAGAAGTGGCTAAATTTGCAATTCCTAAATTTTGTAGGGAAATTCTGTGCCGAGTTTGTTGGAAATTATTTTGCAGTAATTCTTCTAACCAAAGCCCATTTTCTGTTCCGTGATAAATTTTAATATTCCAGTTTAGATCCAAATTTTCCAGGAAATTATTTAGGACAAATTGCATTGCAGCATGTTTTCTTGGTTCAACTATAATAGCAGTATATATTGCCATGCTTAGTAATAATAATAGTTTTAGTATTTAAACCGACAATTTAAAATTGAATTAATAGATTTGTAGTTAGAAACTAAAGCCATGGGTAGATGCAAGGCATTTACGAAGAAATTTCGTCATTGTCGTGGGCATGCAGGACCCTATAGGTTATGTCACATACATGAACGCTGGTACGTAGATAATTTATGGCTCCCCTATATCTTAGCCCATGTTAATCCCTATAGTAATTTTAACTATATTACACAAATTCTTAGTGACCCTTTTGCGACCTACTTTCCTGAAGGAAGTATTAGGTCTCTTGAAGAATATTTTGATATCTTATATGAAACGGGCCCGCCACAAACTAAGCACAAGGTTAATCTGCTATACCAAATTGCCTGTAGGATTCGGCGGATTACGCCGAGCCTGGCGCCCAACCTCTGGAATCATAATATGGATGTACACGTCCCTATTATTATGACATATTATAGAAGTTATTTTATAAATATACATTCTGATCGATTTATATATGTTGTTCAGGATGTACTTGGGCCCTACTTATATAATGAAAACTTTGAACATCTCATTAAATATGCATGTATACTCTTAAAATATAATTATGATTCAAATGCATGTGCAACTCTTATTAATATTGCATTTGAAACTAACTGGAATTCCTATAGACTATATGATAATGAACAAATAATATTAAATGAAACTGCTAAGTATTTAACTATGATAAAAGGTGAACATATTACTTATGGGGAACTAGAGGCTCTTCAAATAAATGCAAAGAAGGTGTTTAATCATATTACAAATCGTATATCTTATTATAAGAAGAATCTGGTTCCTAAAAACATTACTTTTGGAGAAGAGTTACTACAGGTTGTATATCATCCAGATAATGTAAAAAGACTTGTAGGGTTTGAGACCTAAAGTGTATCTTCAAATAACCTATAGAAATGGATACCGCTGTCACAAACGTAACATATGTATCCATGCTTTTTTCATGCACCGATGACAGAGTTCCTATGAAACAGCGGGTAGAATGGCTACAACCACTTCTAGATGCGAAGCTACGCCTTATCCTTTTTGTAGATGAGATTTATGCAAGTTGGCTCGGCCCATTACCAGACGTAAAAATTATTGTTCTTGAACATGATGATCTTGCTACTCTTAGAACAATTAAGAGTTGTGGTGAAGTAGAGTTACCCCCATTAAGAAATCAGGAAAAGGACACGCTAAATTTCCTCAGTTTTATGAATTGTAAACCAGAACTTCTTGTGCTTGCCGCACCACATGTAATCACCCCCTATATTGCCTATATTGATGCGGGTATTTCCAAGGTCTTCAAGAATCCAGATACTCTTCTAGGACTAAGAACCCTAAATGTACATAATATTCCACTTGTCTTACTTCCAGGATGCAAGGAAATTTCTGAGGTTGAGCCATTTCCCTATTTATGGAAGGGGATCCACTGGATGCTAAGTGGCGGGTTTTTCATTGTTCCGATGACGTGTGTAGATGAATGGTATACGCTTCATACTACTGCACTAAAAAAATTCTTATCAATGGGAACAATTACATGGGAAGTAAATGTATGGGCGTCGTTTACGCACACTGTCAAAGACCGTATTGTTTGGTATAACGGCCCTCACGATGATACAATGATTAGTGGTATTCCAGCCTCTGTAAGACTTCAAACAAGTTCTGGAAGTTCAGAGCCAGACTCAACAGTTTGATAGCGTAGATTTAGTGCTAGAAAGAAGAAGAAACAACTAATAAAGAGCGACAGAATCTGTTCAGTATAGACGAAAGTTGCAAGATGGATTAGACCAATGACTACAAGAATGAGCGATGCCCTTGCATTAGTATTAACCATTTTAAATAGATTACTAGATTATTTAGTTTAGCGAAGCCGTTTAATTTTTCACCACCCATATGAGTACTTCTACATTCTCAGTTTTGTGATCATCTGTATAAAGCGCTGCATTTCCAATTGTTGCCATAATATTTCTCTTATAAGGGATTTCAGTTACAGAAACAGATGCATATTTGTCTTTTAGCGCCTTTTTTAAAGTATCAAGAGGAATTAGACTCTCATTATTATAACTTATAAGAATATATTTAACAGGAAGCCTGTTACAAAGTTTTATAAAAGCATCTAGCGCAGTGGTCTTACTATTCCACAAACTTTGCATAGAAGTATCAAATTCATCTGCTGCCGCCACACGATCAACTCTACGATTTGTTGATAGTTTGACTGCAGGTTTATCCCAGCGTGTAATACTATCCCATATGTGATAGTATGTTGAATATGAGTGTGCAGAATAGGGTGGGTCTAGGTAAGCCAGGTCTGCCTCTAAATAAGGTAGTTCAAGACAGTCGCCGACCTTATGTGTTCCTGGTGCACCTTGTACAAGAGGTAAATCCTCTAAATTCAGTTTATTTGACGCTCTTGACGCCCAATCCTTTAAATATGCCTGTTGAACACCTGTACTGCTGTCGACTTTGTCCAAGGCAAAGATAAGGCATGCTACAAGAATCATCGCCTCATGATGATTGATTCTGCCAGACGTTTCCCATTCAGCAATTATATTGCGAATTGCATCCGCCTTTTTGCCATTATCTGGCTTCCACATACGCACACGCTTATCACTTACAGGATTTACTACATCACAATAGGTATTTGTCAGCCAATCGGTTGTACCTGAAAGGTCACGCAATGTTTGAATAAGCCCTGGAACCCTTTTACCAGATTCTTCTGTTCTTAAGACAAAGGCATTTGCATAGGCCTCGGCGGCCCATGAAAGGTCACTGCTTTGAACGGCCCATCCTTTACAGCGAAAGGCCTGTGAAACACGGGTTGTGCCTGTAAATACATCAATGCATCTTAGAGCCTGGGGATTTGAAAGTTTGCTATCAATAAGAGATAAAATTTCACCAATAAGTGAATTTTTGCTTCCTATGTACTTTATACCATATGTTTGCATAGTAGGGGTAGTTACTCAGCATCAAGAAAGTCCCTTAAATTTATTTAGCGCAGCCGGAACGAGTGTGTTTACGCTTATTAAAACGACGCCGTCTTTTATAAGTGCGTTTTCTTCTTCCTCCCTGTAGATGAGTTGTTCCATCAAAACATTCAGGTGGAATTTGATAAAATAGAGCTAACCAAGAACGTTCCATAAAATGACCCGCCTCTGGATTTGAATGAACTGCTAAGTCTTCTAGAAAGGGTAGATATGCATCCTTAGCACGCTGTTTAATATGTTCTTTGGAAACAGCAAAAATACCCGCAAAAGAAACACGATTTTCAGTTGTTAAGCCTGGAAATCTTGCCTTATACCATTCTGAAAAGGGTCTCGGATTCGCATTAAATAATTTTACTGAACTAGTTGAATTTACATTCTGTTTGCAATGAGCCATGTAGTAATCCATTGTAAAATCCCCCATAATTTCTCCAATATTTGAGCCATAATCTTTTCCAATAAAATATGAATCTCCTGTTTGAAATATTTTTTGTATAATTGCATTAAACTTATCTGGTTCGCGTTGAGCACCTCTATCCGGACAAATTGTAGAACCTTTTACAAAAAAAGTAACATCTGCAAGATCATCATAATGTTTCATTATATGATATATATATGTATGATCACATCGCCCAACATTATCTAATTTTTCATATATTGGTGAATTATATGGTTCGGGTAAGGTTACTTGGCTTGCACCCTTATTATACAGAAATATCCTATTAAATTTATATTTTGAATAGTCTTTTAACCAATCTAATTTTTCATTATATCTTGCAATAACTAAATCAATAGTTTTGGTCGTCATTTGAGACCCCCTAATATTATATATCTAAAATATATAAGGCATCTCCCCATCCTTGGGGAGTCATTTTAGTTAATACTCTTTTAAAATTATATTTTAATAAAAATACGTCAATTTCATTAATTAATCCACACTTTTTATACAACTCTTTTTCATTAACTTCTAAATACATTGCTTTTGCATATTGTATAGATTTAGTTGCACCTTTTAATGCTAATAGTTCTGCACCTTGAATATCAAAATTCCAAAAGTTATATTTAGATGGATTAATATTATTTCTTTCAAAAAAACTATCAATTGTAATTCCTTGGGTCTTAATTGTATTAAAATATACAATATTTGGATATTCGTATTTATGGGTTCCCAATTCTAATATACTTGATGATTGAATATTACTTGCAATATTAAAAGTAACATCTTTATCATCAGTATCCGTTATTATTGCATTATATACATTTGGTATCCCCCTTTTTATAGCTTCATCTACTTTTGAAGGAATTGCATCAATCCATATAATATCTTCATCTTTAATTCCTATTTTATTGTAATAGACGAGTTCTTCACAATTATGTGCACCTACATGAAAACACCCTGTTATATTTATACCTTTTGATAATAAAATCCTATTAACTTCTTCAATATTAATTAACATTTATAATCTCTATATAAAATATTTAGCTCTTTAGGTAATTGGCCTATGGAAATAACACTTCTATATGTCTACTTCTATTATCTAGTACAAGATCACTATGACTTAAATCAGTAATACAGTCATAGGTCTTAGACGTATTCTCTCTTGCAAGAAGATGTATATATGTCTCAATCTTTTTTAAAGGTTCATCAAATTTAACATACATTTTAATGATTTTAAAATTTTTAACAACACTTGCAACAGATGAAATGCCTTTTCCAGGAAGATGTTTGACAATAACATACACATTGTATTCATACCATGGAATCAATGTTTGAATACAAACTACGGATGTATATTCTAGGCCATAATCTGTTAAATGTCTATTAATTCTTGGTTCCCATATGTAACCAACACTCATTTTGGTGATTCTTAGATCACGGCTCTTTAGATTTGTCCTTTTCATAATATTTAACATTCTTTAATTAAGAATAGCAATTTTATCTCCGTAAGGTAGTAATGCGGAATTCAACAAAAAAGAATAAACGGCTAAGAGTGGCCATAATTTTTTCAGGTCGTATTACAGCCTATGAGCATTGTGCAGGTCTAGATGATTTATATAAGAGATATGAGTGTACAGCATTCTGTTCACTAAATAAGAGCAGTACAAATGAATATTTGAATACTTTTTTTAGAAAATACAACATTGGTCCGTCACAGACTCATTTTGAAAAAACAGTTTATCCTGAATGGTTATTTAAATTAAAGAAGCACCCTTGGACTAAATATGATAATTTGTATTCGGCATTATATCATACTAAGCTCGCATTTAATTTAATTAAACCATATATGGTTGCAAATAAGGCGAAATTTGATGTTGTTCTTTTTTACAGAGCTGATATTGATGCAAAGGAGCCATTAATTCTTGTAAAACCGATTAAAAATACAATATATATACCCGACAGATTTTATGGAGGGCATCCAGAAGGATTTTTAGAACAATTAAACATGACGCCACAACAATATGGAACAAATGCTACATTGGCCTATGGTTCATATAATAGTATGCAAGTATATTGTGGAATTGTTGATCGTCTTCATGAGATTTGTCTAAATAATTCAGTTGATTTTCATCATGAACGTTTAATTATGAAGAGCTTAGAACTTGCAAGTGTAAAGGTATATTTATTTAATTATGAATATATACTACATCCTAGAAGGTATAATTCGCACTATGATTTATCTTGATGTAATTTCTAGTAGTTTAAAATTATAGGAACTGTTCAGAAAATGGAGAAGAAAGTCAATGAAAATGATCCTGGAAATGCTAATGCTGAAAATAATCCTGGAAATGCTAATACCGAAAATGCTAATGCTAAAAATGATTCTAAAAATCCTAAAGCTGAAAATGATGTCAATAATTCTGCACCTAGTCGTGCTCCAAGAGTACCTGATGAACAAATCGTAGATCAGTATCCAGGTGGAGAAATACCTAATCCTATACCTGTTACTATGGCGCCATTTACTGTACCAACAAATAATTTATCAGAATCATATGGCGAAGGATATCGTGATGGATATTCAGAGTGCTATGAAAGAAGTTATACTAGTGCATATGCGGAAGCATTTGCAAGATTTGTTGCTCCTAAGCGGAATTATAAGACAAGGCTACCTTCTGGTTCTGACCTTACCTCTAATAACGATGACTCAAAGAACGATGACTCAAAGAACGATGACTCAAAGAACGATGACTCAAAGAACGATGACTCAAAGGTTGATGACTCAAAGGCCGATGAGTCAAAGGCCGATGACTCTAAGGTCGATGACTCAAAGACCGATGACTCTAATAATAATGCAAAGCAAACAGGAGGGTTTACACATGATCTAGAAGGAGCTATAGCAAACCCAGAAGATAAAAGAGACCCCCATGAAGAAGAGGGTCCTGAACCGCCCTTAGAAGAGTTTTAGATAAAATTGAAAGTCTTCATCTATATTTTGTATATACATATGGAAGACCGTGAGCCAACTCTTGGAGATGCACCATGTTGGGGAGCCTTTACATTCAAATATAGAAAGGTAACTATATATGTTCCTTCCTTTCTAAATAATGTAGCAAGGTATAGTTCAAATAGATTTTGGGATAAGCTTCTAAATACATATCCAAATGAATCATATATTAATATGCGTTATGAGGACCTTAATTAATTTAAAGATTTAGTAGTGCAGTATTTAGACCACTAACTGTTTTAATTCCTAGGTCGGCTAAGATTTCTGCATAGATTTCATATGGATGTTCCATTTGATTTATATACATTGGATAAGCTTTTTTGAACCCTTCTGGAGGATTGTGAAAAAGGGAATGTGTACGAAGATCTAGCCATTCAACTACTGTATTTCCTAGGTTAGGTCTATTTACATCTCTAAACATACATAAAGGTACATGATGTGTAGACCATGCCCAAAAGGGTTCTAGAATCGTATCAGGATTTAATCTTAAACGCTCCTTAAATTTATCTGGAATGTTATCAGGAGAAACAGGCGTCCATTTGACTTTTTCTAAGCCTTTTTGCCATAAATCTTTATTAAGACGCTGATGTACATGTATTGCTTCATGCATTAGAGTCTCCATAAATTTAGGTGTAGCCGGCGTATTTGAACACAGGCTGTCAGGTATGCATACGAGATTCTTCGGGCGTGTATGAGGGAATCCATTATCAGCTTTACTATTTAATATGGCAATTTCACAAATACTATAGATAGGAAGACTATCTATAGCGTTTCTTAATGAGCGTTCTGCATCGGCAGATAGGGTCGATAGTTCATAGCCTTGTTCAGATCGTGCCTTGTCATTTAAAAAAGAGTTTGCACAACTTCTACGATAGGAATCGCCAGCCTCAGCCTGTTCTAATATGCTCATACTACTCCTCTAGAGTTTTCTTATTACGTTTCTTCTTCTCCGCATCCATTTTTTCTACAATCATCTTATCAATAAAGTATCCGAGTTTTGGCTGAATCTTTGATTGGAGTACTGAGTTGGGCTGTACACTGGGGCGCTTTGCAATACTAATAGGACTAGTCGTTGCACTAGTGCTACCAAAGAAGGTTATGCCAAAGGCTCGAACAGAGAGCCTATCACACTGATTCAAGATAGGCCCAAAGACTGCATTTGTAGTTGCAGTTTCCCGCTCAGATTGCGATGCCTTTGCCCAGCCAGACTTAGGAACAACTACGCCGGGAATTTTGTCAGCAACAAGACTAAATAGTTGAACAATAGGGTTCATGAGCTGATGTTCAATATAGAATCGATAGTCTGGTTTAAGGCCCTTAGTGCGAATATAGGCCGGCGTTTCAACACGGTCCCCTTGTAGTTTAGCAGCCTGCTGTCCAGCCTGTGGCATCACATAAATGAATTGTAGGCGGTCACCAGATGCAGGGGCGTTTCCTGGATCACGTGCCTTAATACGGTCGGCAAGAACCTTATGAGCAGGAGGCGATGGAGTCTTATACTCTGCCCTTAGGGACTTGCTCATGATTAGATGGTTCAAACTCATGTTTCCCTCAACAAGTTCCGATAACTTTTCAGTTACAAAGGCTAGTGCCTTTGGAATATCTTTCTCACTTAGCAAGATTCGTAGTGCCCCACCATAAATCACCTTTACAAGCGGAGCATAATCACGTCGCTTTGTTGCAATGCCCATCGAAGTCTGCGCATAATAGTCAAGTCCATTCTCATACTTGTTTCCTACGTAGCGCTTCTTGCTAAAGATAATGAAAGGATAGAATACCTTATCATATTCAAAGTCGTGGGGCGCCTTTAGAGCCCGTGTCACAAATTTACCGGCCTCTTCAGTAAGGTCCATTGTAGCCCGAATGGCTTCATCCCCTTTCAGGCTAATACCGGTCTCAGGATTCTTCACATTGAAGTTTACAAAGAGCGAATCTGTATCACCATAAGTAATCTCTGCACTACAACGTGGGTCATTTGCATTCGGACCATAGAAGCGCTCAATAACATCCTTGGCAAAGAGAATCTGTTTCCGCCCATAGGATGTTACAGAGGCCGCCAAATGCTGTAGGCGAATCTTGAAGGTTGGGGAGCCTAGCTGACCATAAAGGGAGTTTGCTGTGAGTTTATAAGCAAGTTGCTCGGCATCAAGAAGTGCCTTCTTAAAGGGATCGGCCTCCTTTTCAGCCTCCTTTCGCTTTGCCTTACGAGTTGCCAGAAGTTTTTGCACGATTTCTGGAAGTGTACCCTTCTTACCCTGGGCATATCGGCAGATTCGTAGGCCCGTCTTAATCTTTGTAGGGCTCTTACGCTTGTCCTCAGGGTCCGTGCCCCAAATATCAAACTGGATATCAGTGTACTGAATATTTGGATCGGCACTAGTTTCATGGCTTTCAGAACCGAAACCAAATTCGATAAAGGACCCATTCAGACTGTAGTTTTTAACCCAGACTAGGGTGTCATATGAGATATTTTCACTAATAATGGTACTCGGATAAAGCGACGCAAAGTCTGCTACACCAACTGGTGAATCAAAGTAGAACCCTGGAATCGGGTCAAGAACAATGGCACCCTCGTAAGACTCTTCCTGAGCCGAACTCGCATTTGGAAGCGTCATAACACACTGCTCACGCTCATAACATTCCTTAAAGATGAGTGACTCAATCTTAATGCCCTGGCCACGAGTAAAGATATAGCCAATAGGAACGGAACAAGCATTTGCCATTGCCATTGCATTATTGAAGACATCAAGTTTCTTGTACAGGTCAAATACAAGAACGCAGTCCTGAATACAGTATGCACCAACCTTTGCACGGTCCTTAGATGACCCACGATGCATTTTGAAGATTTCTTGCGGGGAAACATCGTCCTTTACAACGGCCCACTTTAGCGCCTGACCAGCAGTTAGCGCAAGATCGGCCGCATCGTCACCCTTTGGGGCATCTACATGGATTGCAATGCCCTTCACAATTTCACTAACGATTAGCTTGTCTACAATGCAGTCACCAGTTTCATCAAGAAGAACAATGGCACGGCCTGGAGCAATATCAGAAGTTGTCTTTGTCTTTAGGATCCATGTATCGGATGAACTCGTATCCACAGATTTCAGGTTTCCACTCATAAAGTTCTGGCATACGTCATCGAGTTTATAGGATGCAAGGGGATATGATCGCTTTACATAATGATACAGGTCAATCTGGAGGCGACCATGTGTGGACCAGATGTACATGGTATTATCTCCAAGCGCAGAGCTCGACAAGAACTTTTCCTCAAGTAGCACTTGCTTCTCAGTGTCCTGGAGCCGTGTAAGAGCCTGTAGGTCCGTATGATTTGCAACACCGAGTTCTTCCGCACGTAGCCAAAGATAGCGTTCATCAAAACCAAAGGTATTGTAGCCCATAAGTACATCGACATTCCACTCTTTCATCTTTTTCGCCCAGCCAAGAATGAGTTCCTTCTCAGTTTTGAAGGCATATACCTTTGCACCAGGAATGTTATCACAAGTTCCAAGAACAAAGATGTGTTTATCGTAGGCAGTTTGGCCACGCTGTAGCACAACACCAATCTGAATAAGTGGGTCACCAGCAAGAGGTATTAGTTTTTCCAGGGGCTTGAGGCACTTTCCAATACTAGTAATGCCTGCATCCTTATCCTTTTTCGCTACTTGAAGGGCGGATTCAAGATCACTTGTAAGTTCCTTTGTTTCAAATAGGCGCTCTAGATGTTCACGTGATGGAATATGTCCAGACTTGCTACGAATCGGATCCATATTCTCAGGAGGATTGTCTGGATACAACACTGCATTTAGAAGCAGTTCCTTTGCATTTTCCACACTTGTAGCATGCTGTGCAATAAGCTTGGAAATCCGCTCATAGTTCTTCTTTGGAAGAGGAAACTCACCGTTCTCGGAATAACACTCAATATCCCAAGAGGCGATTAGGAAAGGTGCAACAAAGACTGGTGGGGAGTTGCAGAAGGCAATACTTGTCCAGTGTGCATTAAGTTCAAGGACACCTGAGTCATTAAAGTCTGGCTCCGCATTAATTGTTGCCCAGCCACACGTTTGCAGATTCTGAAGATGGAAGAAGCGGAGCATTGGATCTAGATTCGCCTCAAAGACATCACATACGTGAGATCCGATCACAAAGCACGGCTCATTTTCCTTTGTGAGAAAGACATTCTTGAGATTGCGCCAGCCCTGCAAAGATTTTACAGAGATTTTTGCAAATGTATACGACTTACCTCCTGTGTAGCCGAAAAGCACCTTCTTTTTCACGTATTCAATGCTGTGCGCAAATGAAAGGCGGTCCTTAAGAGTTAGTGAGAACATGGCCTTCATATCTTCAGGAACTTTCACATAGAAGAAGGGCTCAAAGCCTTCAAGATTTACACGAAGATGCGTACCATCACTCGTTGTTGCGAAGATGTGGATAATCATTTCACGGGGCTTGTACTGATTGGCCTGCTTTGTAGCATGAGCCTTCCGCCTACGTACACGATACTCCCCATCTGACTCATAGTTATCATCATTTGCGAATGAAATCTCCCGTACACTATCGGTTTCATTCTCAATAACAAGGTCTTGTGCAAAGGAGTCTAAGATTTGAAACGTCGTCATTCTATCTGGGTAGAAAACCCCTAGTGCAATTATTTAGCGCAATTTTAGTTTCTTGGAAGGTCTTTGTACCTTCTTCTTAGACACCTTTTTCCGCCGGGTTGATTTTAGTAGAGATGAGTAAAGTGTTCCTCCAACTGCACTGCCTTTGCCCGCAGTTGGCTCCTTATTATTACTAGCAGATGGATCAAAGTTTGTAGTTGATTCAGTATTATTCTTTTGTTGACTATCTAAAAGAACATCCTTTGGAGGCGTTCCTACATTTGATGGAATTTTTAAAGTACCAATATTACCAATACCACGATTTGCAGTTATATGGTTTCTTAATTTACTTGCTCCTTCGGAGAACGGTGGAGGCTCTTTCTTTTCAGAGATTGTCTCACTAGGAGGCTCTTCTTTTTCCACTTCAATCTCATCTGTAACCTCCATTGAAGGCACTAATTTTTGCACCTGCTTCGGTTCAGAATTAACAAGAGTTTCCATTAATTCTTTATTTTGCATTACATCATTCGGCATCGCATTAGTGGTCCCAGCCTCATCCTTAAATTTTGATACATTTTTAACAGTGCCTTTTTGTGTTACATAAAGTACGCTTGGATAGCCCTTTATACTTGCACTAGAGAATGGAGAGTTCTCTAATTGATCATAGTGAATCGCTGCAACTCCTGCCTTCCGATTCTTATTATTAACTAAATGGTTCCAAACAGATTCCTTATATCTTTGGCAAGGACCACAAAAGTCCGCATGCACTAAGATATAGATTCCTTTTTTCTCAAAGGTCTTTAAAACTTTATTAAACATTGGTAAATCTGCTGGGCTTCGTAGATCAACATAATCCCCTTTTGTCTTTTTAGCCATTCCTATTTAAGATTAACAATTTAAATAATTACCAAATATTAGATAGGTTCCAGATGAAAGATAACACAGGATATGTTATATTGGTGTTTGCAGTGATTCTTGGGACATATGGTCTGTTTTATATGTCTTCCTATAAAAAAATTACGGAGAATTTTGCCACATATAGTTCATATGCTGAAAAAAATGCCAGTGAATACAAGGTTCTGAATAGTGATACAATAGGTCTAAGACAAGGAGAGACCAAGATGGTTGATTTAACACCCGTGGAAGCGCCCTATACACGGGAACCAATCAATAATCTTCAAGACTATGAGGCAAATGTGGTATATATGAATGAGTCTGATAAAGCACTATCAAAAGAATTAAGAGATAAATTAATGTCGCAACGGCCGATGGATTGGGCTGGGCTTCCTCCTTCTTCATCACAATTTCAGGCGGGTCTAAGAGAATCCTTTGAGAATGCAAAACCCACTGTTCCGGATGATGCAAAGCCTTATCAAAATATTGAGGGTGACCTAATGCAACCACCCGATCTTTCAGAAATGGAGAAAAAGGAAAGGCAAATCCTACAAACTTATAGACCGAAGTTTCCTCCAACGCCGACTTCATATGACCCCCGTGATGCGCAAGAACTTATTACGCAAATTTATGATGCAAAAGGCTTAATCCCACAAGTAAAGCACAAGGATGGGACCAATGTTTATGAAATTGTAGGGGTTCGTAGAAAGGATGAGAAGCCTAAATTTGAAGATGAGGAGGTTGAAGCGTCTACTGATGCAAAGGCTCCAAACATTAATTCTCCACAGATTGCTAAAGATATGAGTCGTAGTACAACAGACCCTTTTTTTGATCCTGGTACAACTGCGGTGGAAACAAAGGGTCGCTCAAATAAGTGGAATTATACATCATGGACGCCTGGGCTTGAGCGTATGTTTGCGCCTACGGAGGAGCAACAGCAGTGGTATTAACGCAGACGTACTAACAAATAGGGTCTAAATAGATATTTATATAAGAATATAATGAGTATGCTCTGTGATATTCGAGAGCGTGAAATTATTCAAAGAGTTCCATCTATCTCCACAAGAACACTTCCTGTTGGAGATATATGGATTGGACTCAGCGGGGAACATGTATGTGCAGGAGGCCTAGTTATTGAGCGTAAAGCAGTAACAGATTTAGATGCATCCATTATTGACGGCCGTTACCGTGAGCAACGCCTCAGACTTTTAACATATTGTCAGCAACAGTCTGCACGGCCAGTATATATTATTGAAGGTTCTCTTGACACTATGCATGGGCACTTTAATCAAAACATTCGCCGACAGTTCTTAAATCGCCTACAGATTCGCTATGGTGTTTCAGTCATTCAAACAGATTCTTTAATTGGAACCATTGAGTTATGTAAGATTCTACAAGAGCAATTTGAAAAGGATGGCAGTACCTTTGTTTTGGAAGATGGAGCGCAAAAGTCCTATTCGCATTCGGTTTCAATTAGCAAAAAGGAGAATCGTGATGACCCAAAGGTCTTCGCATCTTTTATGCTACAACAGTGTCCTGGTCTAAGTGCATCAACAGCCGATGCACTCTTAGACGCCTTTGATAAAACCTTTACAGGTGTTTTTAATGCGGATGAAAGTGCAATTGCAACTGTGAAAGTGAGCGAAAAACGTAAGGTTGGTCCAGTGTTAGCAAAGCGCTTATATACATTGCTTCATTCCTAAATTATTTTTTATTGCTATATAATATAAGCAATGCACGTCCTTATGACCCTCTATGTCGCTGCCCTTTTCTTTGCTCTTACACCCGGTGTTCTTCTTTCGCTACCCAAGGGTGGCTCAAAGTTCACAGTCGCTGCGGTTCACGCTGTTGTTTTTGCTCTTGTCTTACACTTTACGTACAGATTCGTTAAGCGCCTTGCGCTACGCTTTGAGGGATTCGAGGCGCAGATGGCTGAGATGCCTAAGAAGAAGATGTAAATTTCATACAAATTTCCAAAGGTCTGCAATGACATTTGACGTTGTCTGAGATGGTCCGGGTTGGGTCGATGCAGGCAGTACTGAATTAGTTTGTTTCGGTGGTGGGCGTGTTATCCCCTGAAGAAAAGAGTCCGGTGGACTATATTCTGTAGTGGAACGCTGTGGGGCTTGTGTTGGACCTAAAAGGGTTGGTGCGGTTGCAAAGGTGACTCCGGAAGTAACCTCCATTCCTCGTTTTCCTTCTTTTCCCTTTTTACTTGTTGATGCTGGTGCTTTCATAGCCTGTGTGATAGGATTATGCTCACGATTATACTGAGTCTCATAGTGTTTCCAAGAAATATGAAGAAGGTTCGGATAAGTATAGCGAACCACAAATCCATTTTGACGTAACATGTGTACAACATAAACAATGCAATCCTGTAAATCAATGCTAGGGAGTCCTAAGACAAAGGGTGGCACATTGTACATAATATAGTTTGCACTTTCTGAAAGTTGTGATGTGTGAAAGATACGATTTTGTATTTGTGAAAGAATCTGGTTATACGCCTTTAATCTTGAATTATCACGCTGAATCCGTTTTTCATATAAATGTTTTGGTTCTAAGCGTGGAACAATTGTATTTTGCTGAGACATCCCTATATTAGTATTCTAAATCTGAATTTATACATTTAACGTGGCTAAAGCTTTGTAGCCCTGTATAATTAATGATACCACCACTACGAATTGCCTTATCTGGTGGAGGCATGAAAGGTATAGCACATATAGGCGCCTTAGAGGCTCTTGAACAGCGTGGGCTCCTTAAAAGTGTAAAAGAGTATCTTGGAACCAGTGCAGGGGCCCTAATCGCTTTTTGCATAACCATTGGCTATACTCTTTCTGAATTACGCAGTTTATGCAGTGTTCTTGATTTTTCCCAAACGCAAAACATTGATATTGACACAATTCTACAATTTCCTGATGCACTCGGCTTAGATAACGGTAAGAATATTGAACGTTTTCTCGGGGTTCTTATTCGTGCAAAGGGGTTTAAAGAAACGATCACCTTTGAAGAGTTTTATGCGTTACGACCAAAGGCCCCCAGACTCCGCATTTTTGCAACAAACCTAGACACTCTTTCAATTGAAGAGTTCAGTATTAAAACACCCCGAGTGCCTATGTGGCTTTCTGTTCGTGCATCGACTTCAATTCCGTTACTTTTCACTCCTGTAAAACATCCAGAAACAGGACATTTGATTGTTGATGGTGCACTCATTTCCCAATTTCCCTTTTATTTCTTGAGCGATGAAGAAAAAGCACAAAGCCTTGGAATTTGCTTTAATATTCAAATTGTGAATGAACAAATTGAAAAATATTCTTTTATAAAATTTTTCATTAACTGTTATCATTCCGCATATAAATCGCATGATAGAGATTTATTTGCAAAATGGGGTCATCGTATTATTGATATAAAATGTGATGAGAGTCTTACTATTGCATTTAATGCGTCTCAAGAGCAAAAGCAAATGATTATGAATTCTGGATTAACTGCTGCGAAGAATTTTCTTAGTTCATTCAAGCGCAAGCCTGTAAGAAGATATTCTTTACCTTAATTATAATGGCTTCCCGTAAATCTAAGTCTGCAAAGAAGTCTACGAAAAAGGCGAAGCGTGCGCCCTCCGAGTGGAATCTTCTTGTAACGGCGGTCTACAAGGAACTAAAGGCTGCTGACAAGAATGCGACACTAGGTGATGCCATGAAGGAGGCGAAGAAGCGGAAGGATGCCAAGAAGTAAAAGGAGTCCAGTAAATATGGAAGACACATATACTTATTAAGACTAGGTATCTTCCAACCCATCTAACTGTTTAAACTCAATACCTAACTCATTCATAGTCTGTATAACACGTTTAATATCATCCTTATATCGAACTTGAAGACCAATTATAGCAGGACCGGTTTCCCTATTAATAGTACGTGTATAGCGAAAGTAAATAATATCATCATTTGACCCTAAGACCTTTAGAATGAAATTCTTAAGTGAACCCGCCTTCTGGGCAAATTGAATTTTAAAGTAGTGCTTTAGTCCTTCATAGGCTAAGGACCGCTCAAGAATTTCAGGCATTCTAAACACATCTGAATTTCCACCCGAAATAACAGATACTGCAGTTTTTCCCTTAATTTCATCGGCAAATATATCTAGAGCACAAAGACTTAATACACCTGCCGGCTCAATAATAAATCCAGATTCATTATACATTTGAAGAATTTTTGAACAAACATGTCCTTCATCTATAAGAATCATATCATCCAGATTTTGTTTACAAATTGGGAAATTTAATGCACCTACCTGTTTTACAGAGGCACCGTCAACAAAGTTGTTAATCGTGTCCAATCTTACAATAGTTCCGCTTTTCAATGATTCATACATTGAAGGGGCACCAAGAGGTTCAACGCCTATAATCTTGGTCTTAGGACACATATAACGCATATAAGAGGATACTCCTGCTGCTAGACCTCCACCACCAACAGGTAGAAATATATAGTCAATAGGAGTTTGCATCTGTTCACATAGTTCAAGGCCAACAGTAGCCTGTCCTTCAATAACATTTTCATCATCAAAGGGGTGCACAAATTCTTTATGTTGTTCTAAAGCATACTTTTTAGCAATAGCAAATGAATCGTCAAAATTCTGACCTTCTAGAAAGATAGAAATCTGTGAGCCACCAAACTGTTTGACCTTGTCAATCTTTTGCTTTGTTGTAATTTTCGGCATGAAAATTTCACCCTTTATATTTAGTTTATTACAACTAAAGGCTACACCTTGTGCATGATTACCCGCTGAGCATGTTACAACAGAGTTTTTCTCAAGTTGGCACATCTTATTATAGGCACCACGTAGTTTATAAGAACGTACTGGTCCTAAATCTTCCCGTTTAAGAAAGATCTTGGCATCATGACGTAGGCACAGTTCATTATTAAGTTGAAGGGGTGTTTTTTCACATAGGCTAGCTAGTCGTTTACTAGCAGATATAATACTTGCTAGTTTTGGATAATATGCCATTAAGTTATAGGGTTTAATTAGTTAAATCAATTTTATATTTATGAATTTGATTATTTGAACTTATGTAAAAATTTGGAATAAATCTCCATTGCACCCCTCATTCCATTTGTTTGCTGGGCATGATATTTTGCCCTGTAGTACATTGATTGCGCAGAGCGTCGCTGTTCACCAAGAGGTCTTTTTTTAAGGTAACGTAGGGTCTGTTTAGCCTTGGCAACTGTTCCGTAGTGAAGATGAGACTTTTTTCGTGTATTATTAAATAGCATCTATTATAGGGCGTTGTTTAATATAATCTCTATAAAGCACCATATAAAGTTCATTTCTCATAGGCATAATTTTTATTCCATTGCGAAATATTGGCATTGGACCATCAAGTCTTTCACATACATATAGTGGATCCCAGAATTCATGCAATTTAAAACGCATTCCATTTGTAAACACTTCGTCGGGTATTTGAGAACCAAAGGGTTTTACCATTGTATAAAGATAAGTTACAGGCCTTATAGTGTTTGGTGCAAGATCACTCATAATACTGTGCTCTTTAAGAAAGATTTCTGGGCGAGGTCGCCCTATATAAATATCACGTCTTCTAAAACATGACGGTTTAAATACTCTATAATACGATGCATGAATCATATGTTCGGGCGGTGTTTTTTCAATAGGATCTCCTCGTGTCCACACGTTGGGTTTAACTGTCGGCGGCACATATATAAAATAACTGGTCGGCACGTTTTTTAAAGAGTTTATTAATTTATGGAGTTTCTTATTATACGCAGTTCCAGAACCCTCCTTAGATTTGTCAAGAAATTGCGATATTTTTATTATATCCTTGGCTTGTAAACTATACTGCGTAATAATATGTGATAATTCTTGCGCATTATGTTGTTTAATTTCTTCTTCAATCTTTTCTAATTGGTTTAAAGATTCGGTGCCCAAACGCAGACACCATTACTATTCTTCTCACTTTTATACATTTTTTTGTCATTTCCTGGTATTATAGCATTGCATAATTTATTTGAACTGAAAGGAGGCGAGTCCCGCTCTCTATACTTTTTTTGCTTTGACTCATTTAATATATCTTTGAGTAGTTCCTCGGATATATTTGGAATGTTATACTTTTTGGCCAATTCAGAATATAATTTCATTTTAGTTTTCGTATGTGCAATTTCAACACGCACCCTATAAATATCCTCTTCTATGCTGTAACCGCCATAGTTTGGAACACTTGGAAGAAATTCATGGTTTTTTGAAATACATGCTAAAACCACATTTGGATTAATTTTCGGTTCCGACTTTTTTACCTTTCTTGTAGGCATAACTCTAGCCTATAAGTAGATTATGTTGAGGCCTCTGTGTCTCCAGAAACATCGCCTACTGAGCCCCCAAGAGTTTCATTAATAAACTTGAGGTAACCATCAGTTGAGCGGGGACCCTTGTATTCAACACTCTTTCCATCAGGCGTTTCCATTAAAAAGGTCGGGAATCCCTTAATGCTCTTTCCTTTGGCAAGTTCGGGCTGTTTCTCAGGAGATACCATGCGCACATTACACTTCACACCATTTATATCCATTGGACTCTTGGCAACAAGGGATTCAAATTCGGGCTTGGCAGTCTTGCAGTGGCCACACCAGTCGGCATAGTACATAGTGAAGGTGGGCATAGTAGGATTCTGGAAAGATTCAGTAGGGCGCTTTGTTGATATGTAGAATAGGGCACCTACAAGAAGTAAGACTGCAACTCCTAGAGCAATATTTTTCCAGCCTAGTTTCATTCTAAAATAGGGGAACTATTTTTATAGTAGTGTTTTTCCGCCTTAACATACTGTGGATCATATTTGTAATTTTCTATAAGAGGCTTTCTATCATGGTCCGGAAAGTTATAGTATCGCATATTAGGTAGTGACGGTGGAGGCACAAGAGTTTGTAAAAAAGATACTATAATAATTCGTAATTGTTTTAACATTTCTATCTAAACATATAGATATAAATAGCTATAGATGCTCGTGTTCTATAATGGGGAATGGCGCAAAGTAAATTTACCAGACTATATTGATATTTCCTGGACTTATTATCAACGTATGCAGGCTGCACACCTTGTGCTTAAGGGGTTCCAGTGGTCTCAGATTGAACAAATTATTTATTGCTAGATGGAGTATCCTGTGGGAATAACATGGCTGCCCAGATAACAAAGAAAAATACGACTGTATGTAAGAAAAATCCTATTGCTGTCGGGCAACCACCGTTATCAGCAATTCGCACAATAAACCCAAACACATTTTGTGTCATCTTAAATGTTTCTGGGTTTGCAACTAAGAAAAATATAAGCGTGGAGTAAAAGGAATACTTTGCTTTTAGGGCGTAGTTTGCCATCTCTATATTATAACTGGATTTTGTGGAGCTGGAGCTACAACTGGTTGTACTCTTACTCTTTTTTGTATGTCTCTATTAGAAAAATACTTAGAATTTGTCAGAATTGAAGATTTCGGACATGCCGGATCATTCTTTCCATTTAATAATAACGATGATTTAATAAATAATGTATAAAGAATTAAAAATGTTTGATATGAAAATCCCTTTGAAAATTTATTTTCTACAGCCCCCTTTTTAACAAAATTATCTCCATTTAATTCATATTTATCGATTGATCCTGTTCTTACAGGACCAATTATGAAGCCATTTGGAACAATAAATTTAGTATTATTTTTATTATAAATACGAAATGATGCATTAAAGGCATTATTACATGCATTAATAATATCGGACTCTAAATTAATAGTCTCTAGAACCTGTAATTGCTTCATATTTTCAGCATTTGGAATTACATAATAGCCTACACCAGTAATTGTCTGATTTTCAGATGCCTCTAAAAGGTTAAACATAGCATTTATAGTACTATCTAAAACATCTGGGTTTTGTTTTAGATATGTATCAATAACTGTATTTAATGAATCATATAAGTTTGGGTCTCGGCTAAATATTTTTTTGATAAAAAATGACGCAACATAAGTAAATTCACAAATATCTGAAAGAGTTCCTTTATGTTGATTTAGTTTAATGTATAATTCTTGAAAGGGGGATCTTACTTCAAGTTTATAGTCTTTATTACCCTTTTGAACTGCATTTACTATACTTTCTACTTTTGTTATAAAAGGTATTTGTCTAGGGTTTCCAGCAGCATTTATACCATTTCCTAAAGCATTTGATGTTACCTGTGCCTTTTCTAAATCTATTATTTTAGCCCTTAAATTTTGGTTTTCTCCCTGTAGTTCTTGTGCAATAGTATCTCTTTCTCCATGTGCTTTTGCAACTTGTGCTCGTAAATCATCTAAAATATTATTATTTGTAATAGGTTCTATAGGCTTTTCAATAGATTTTAACTCGCCAATTGTTCCTAAGGCATATTCTAGTTTTCTAGTTTTAGCCTGCAATTCTGAATCTAATTTAAAAATTTCAGCATCCTTTTCTCTTAGACTCCCTGTTAATATGCCAGCTGTTGTCTGATGCTTAGTAATAGCATCAATATTATCAGCTATAAGCTTTTTATTCGATAAATATTTTTGTAAAAGCCAATTTAAAATCGCCATAATTTGCTCGCGTGCTGGTATATTTTGTAATTTATTTGTCATACTAATAAGTTCTGCCTTTAGTGCTATATCACTTAAATTTCTTGTAACACTATCTCTTACATATTGAATTAAATTCTGCAATTCACTTTCAAGCATAAGTGAATAAATATTATCCTGAGAATCGGTTGATTGTAGAGCGTGTGAAATTGTATCAGGAATTTCATGCTGTGTAGCATACTCTGCAAGATACTGATCCATTTCTTCTTTTGATATTTGCTCTTGCTCTAATGCGCTAATTAAAAAACTCGGTTTAACATTCCCTTCTTTATCTTCATAACCTGCAATTGGATTCATAGACTGTAGAATGAAGAATGAAAATTGGCGCAGTAAATTTTGCATACGCTCTGTATCGGCACGTAAAATCGGGTTCTCATATGCAGTGATTAAATCTGCAACTCCTGATTCTAAATTTACTTGATAATCCGTGCAGTTTATTTTCTGATCTTCAATTGCTTGAAGTACAGCATTAATTTCTTCAGCAGTATGATATAAATTTCTTACTGTCATAGGTACTACACCATCCACCTTTTCAGGTAGTGTCATACGCAAGCTGTAAAGACGATTTGTTAAGCCCTCTTTTAATAAATTAAATTCAGAAGTTGCACAAGGAGGGAGTGGATTCTGTACACTAAATTTTGAACCAGGTGCAAAGACCTTTGAAAAAACAGTTTTTGCCAAAACAATCTTGTTTAAATTTTTTTCATATGGGAAATATGATGGGCTGAAAAATATTGTCTCTGCCCCAGCTTCAGGATTTCTTAAATCACTTTCACTAACACCAATTTCATTTAATCGCACATTATCACCAATAATAACAAGTTCATCAAGATATGGTTTTGAACCTGGATTATCTATGAGTTTTTTCCTTTTTGAGGCTCGTGCCCGCTCTAAAATAGCCTTTATTTTAGGATCTGGAATACGTGATGATACACTTTTTAGAGGCTGTGGACGTTTTTGAAGCCATCCATGTGTTGTAACGGGAGGCAACTTTTCTGGGTTTAAAGATTGAGATGGGTTTCTAGGGGTCATAGGCATTTCATCGGTAAGAGGTTGGTTCGGTTTTGCAGGATTTCTATTACGCCATTGTAAACGCCTATTTGCAACTGCAGAACCAACTGTTCCACTTTTTAAAATTGATTTAGGACTTGACATCCTCTCTACTAGATATTGTAGATTCCTTGCGGGTTAAAGATTAAACGCTATAATAATATAGAAATGTCGGTAGCCCCAAAAATTTGTAATCCGTGGAATCCTAAGAATGTTGTCATTTCAGACAAAGAAGTATACCGTATTTTAAAGGAGTACGGCGTAACCCAAACAGGTATAGATATCTCACTTTTAAAGCAGGCGTGTGTCCATACAAGCTATATGGATAAATCGGAGATATGGGCAAAACAGGATGAACCAATGGTTCTTGCTGAGCGTCCAGCAAATTGTCTTCCGTTGCAAAAAGGGGATAATGAAGAAATGGAATATGCTGGAGATGGACTTCTTAGTGCAGTTGTGGGGACATATTTGAAGGAGCGGTTTTCAGGGCATGGTGAAGGGTTTATGACAAATCTTCGTACAGAAATTGTAAATAATGATCGCCTAGGAGAACTTGCTAAAAAGATCGGATTTACACCGTGGCTAATGATTAGTCGGCACGTAGAAGATGTGTGTGATGGGCGCAATAATCTTCGGCTTCTCGGAAGCATGTTTGAATCGTGGATTGGGGCGATGTATTATTCATTTGGTAAAGGAGGAAATGGATTTGCCGCCGTGCAGACCTTTGTTATTAATGTGCTAGAACGACATATTTACTTTATGGAACTTATTACCAAGAATACGAATTATAAGGATCAACTTCTTCGACTATTTCAGGGGCGTTTTCATCAACCACCTAAATATAAGGTAATTAAGGAAGACGGCCCAAGTCATGATAGAACATTTACAATGGCAGTTCTTGATATTCATGGTGGCGTAATTGCATCTTCGGCTGCAAAAAATAAGAAAGAGGCTGAGCAAGAGGCGAGTCGTTTAGCCTTAGATTTACTGAAGACGCTGGGCTAATATTCTTCAATAATTTTCAGCCATCTTTATAGATGCCTGGATTTAAGCCTAAAGGGAAACAAATAGAAAAGCTTCCAGAACATTTGGCAAAACAAGCAAAATCATCGGAAATTGAGGCAACAACACCTGTGTCAAAAATGGGTACTATGTTTGCTACAACGGCGCAACCGGTTTATGCTCCCCTTAAGATTAAAAAACCGAAGGGAGCACTAAAGAAAGCGGAAGAGGCTTTAGAAAAGGCGGAAGAGGCTTTAGAAAAGGCGGAAGAGGCTGAAGAGCCTTTAGAAAAGCTTGTAAAACCTGTAAAACCTGTAAAGTCAGAAGCATCAGATGACATATTAGGCGATATAGAATCCGATGACTTAAATGAAATGAAAGTACTTATTGAAAATGAGAAAAAGGGTTATAATGAAGATGGGGAGGACAAGTTCTATGAACCTACTCCAAGTTCCTATGTGCATACAACAAGCCGTGGATTCTCAGACTTTATTAAACAAACCTATAGTTCTTTTATGCTCGACCCTTCAACAACTGCACCGCCAGATCAAGAGAAATACCCCTATCAGCGTTTTATTCGTGAATATATGCGTAATGAAAGCCCCTATAGAGGTATCTTAACCTATCACGGCCTTGGTTCAGGAAAGACCTGTACTGCCATTGCCACTGCGGAAGCTCTTTACTCACGTGGGCACAAGAAGATTATTGTGATGACACCTTTTTCACTAAGAAAGAATTTCCTAAAAGAGGTAAGCCTTTGTGGATTTCGCCATTACCGTTTAAATAATTTCTGGACCTCAATGCCAGTATCAGATGCCGACGCCAGACTCTTTGCAACCTCTGTTCTTGGAATACCAGAATCCCATCTTCGTACTGCAACATATGTTTGGATTCCTGATTTTCGCCAAAAGGAACCCAATTACAAGAGTCTTAGTGCCGACCAGCAAACTGAGATTCGTAATCAAATCATATCAATCCTTATATGGGATCCTAAAAAGAACCCTACTGGGCTCATAAGATTTATTAATTATAATGGAATTTCCGGGAAAAAATTAATGGAAATTGCGTGTAAAGACGGCGGCGCCGATTATTTTGATGATGCAGTTATAGTTATTGATGAAATTCACAACGTTGTTCGCTTAATACAGGGTACAATTGACCCCTATCTTCTTCCTTTGGCTGGGGCCAAGCGTATTATTGAAAAGGAGACCGTAACTGTGGAGCCATGGAAACCCTCTCTTTGTGCAAAGCCTGATAAGAATTATATGCGTGGCTATTTATTCTATCGGCTTCTACTTGGTGCGAAGAATTCCAAAATTGTTGGGCTAAGTGGTACGCCAATTATTAATTTCCCAGAAGAGGTTGGAATTTTAATGAATATTTTACACGGCTATATACCAACTCTTGAATTTCTTATACAGGAAATTGGAGATGCTAGACAAAAAGCAATAAAGGATCTTTTTATGAAAAATATTTACATTGATTTTGTGGGTGTAATAACGGATTCTACTGGGCGGGGCTCAAAGGTTACATTAACGCTGTTACCCTACGGAATAAGAAAAAATGCAGATGGAGTTGGAGTGGAAAAAATACCTTCAGATGACCCTAAACCTTCTATAGATGAGATTATAGCTAGTCTTAAAGAGTCAATAGGTGCCGCCAAATTTACATTAAGTGGGGAAATAACAACAAAGGCCCTTCCTCTTCTTCCACCTTTTGGCGAAGAGTTTCGTAAGAATTTTATAAGTGGCGACAAAATTAATAATAAGTTAGTGCTAGTAAAACGTCTAACTGGACTCATATCATATTACAAGGGCAGTCGTGCTGATTTAATGCCTCGTGTTAAGTCCGATACTGTTATTAGAGTTCCTGCAAGTATTTTTAGCCAAAAGGGCTATGTTTCAGCACGTAACGAAGAGATTTCAAAGGAAAAGAAGAAGAAATCGGGGGCGGGAGAACTTGGTGGGGCTTGGGCGGAAGTCTTTGATGTTGGCACTGGTGCGCAAACAAGTAACTATAAGATGGCCTCAAGACAGGCATGTAATTTTGTTTTTCCATCGGATGTTATAAGACCAAAGCCGAAGAATAAAAAGGAGGCACGTAATGAGGCTGATTCTGGGAATAAACTTGCCGATATTATAGATACTGTTATTGATACAAATAGAGATGCTGACTTTCCTGAATTAGATGATGATGAAGATGATGCTGGAACTGTGAATGATGAAGATGAGGCATTAAGAGAAGAATTGGAAACTGGGCCTCCTGTACTAGAGGGACAACCTGTTTTAGAGCAACCGGTTTTAAAGGGTGGTGCGGAAGATCCTGACAAGGTTGATCTTGCAACTATGCTTGCGGAACCAAAAGCAGTTGCACCAGCGCCAATAGCTGCTGCTCCACCAGTACCGCCTAAAAAATTCACATTTAAACCGAAAGTGGTGGCGCCAACACCTGCAGCAGTTGTAGAAGCACCTGTAGAAGCTGTAAAAGCACCTGTAGCACCACCTGTAGCACCTCCCAAAAAATTCACTTTTAAACCCGCAGTAGTAGAAGCAAAAAAAGCAGAGTTGGAAGACGCTCTAAAGGCCAAAGCCCTTGCTCAAAAGGGCGAATGTAAATCCGGTGTAAATGAGCCATATGATGATGCTATTGCAAGAGCGAAGGAATGCTTAGCAACCATTGGCAAGTATTCACTAAAACTCGGTGGAGAAAATGGCCTAGAAACTCATTCACCAAAATATGCCAAAATGTTAGAAACAATTGGTGCAAGCCCAGGCAGTAATCTTGTTTATTCTCAGTTCCTTGATATGGAGGGTATTGGCATCTTCCGTTTAACAATGAATGCAAATGGCTATGCGCCAATAGAGATTACTATAGGTCCTTCAGGCCCAATATTTACAAAAGACACCTTGGCGAGTCTTGCAAAGGGTCCAGGTGGACAGTCACGTTATATGACCTTTTCAGGTGGGGAAGTAGAAGATATCCGCCGCTTCTATTTAGATATTTTTAATGCAAATTTTAATGACCTTCCTGAAACACTTAAATCAGTGCTACAAACAAATAAGTTCATAAATAATCACAAGGGTGAAATTGCGAAAGTATTTTGTATTACATCTGCAGGTGCAGAAGGTCTATCACTAAAGTGTGTACGTGCTGTTCATATTATGGAGCCTTATTGGAACGATGTGCGCTTAAAGCAGGTTAAAGGACGTGCTATTCGTATTGGCTCACACTTAGAACTTCCTGAAAAGGACCGTGATGTTAGTATTTATACATATTTAACATGCTTTTCTGAGGAGGCGCAAGTAGCAAAGGTGGGAGATAAGCGGATTGACGAAACTATTCGCCAGTCAGATGCGATTGACCGTGAATCTGCACTAACGCTTAAGCTACCTATACCAGAAGGAGCTATGCAATATGTGCTATCAACAGACGAAAAAATTTACGAAATTGCTGAACGAAAGAAGGCCATTACAAATGCGCTAGAAAATGTCATGAAGTCTGCAGCGGTAGATTGCTCACTAAATATCAAGGAAAATAAGGATGGAACCTTTCAGTGCATTACTATAGAAAATGCGGTCGGTGACTTTATGTATCATCCTGATATTGATATTGATATAAGAGAGTCTGCATCTAAATTTGCGGTTCAGGCTGTGGAAAAACCTGCACTTGTTGTTAAACCTGCAAAAGTTGTTGATTATATCTTGAAAAAATTTAAAGATACCATATACAGAATGAAGGAAGTAAAGACAGACGGACTAGTAACAGGCTTTGAAATGTATGAAAATGTAGACGGCGGTAAGTTGCAAGGTAAATCTGGTGCAAAAGATGGAAAACCTGCACCACCTGTAACATGGTTTAAGGAATAATTAGGTATATTTACAATGGCATGGGATACAATAAAATCTGTATATCTCTTGTGCAATGCTGAAAAAGAGCCTGAAAGATATAAGCGTCTTATACCACATCTTCTGATACATGGAATTCCTAAAGATAAGTTAAAGTTAGCAAGCCCTACGTGGGCAGATACATTAACTACAGAGTCTATATTTAATCTATATAACCCATACCTAAATCGTGGAAATATTCCTAAATTTAAATCTGGGTTTTTAGCAAAAAGGGAAATTTCCTTAAATATTAATTTCTATAATATAGTGCTCAATTCACTAAATGAGTTATCTGGGAATGAGTGTCTCTTAGTATTAGAGTCAGATGTAATTTTACGTAGAGATTTTAATGATCGTCTTACCAGTGTTATTTCAGACCTATCAGGAGTTGAATGGGATTATGTAAGTCTTAGCGGATCTGAGTGCGATGTAAGTTATAATGGTCCTACTAAATTACATAGTCCTCCAAATAATTGGGTTTTACGTGGTACAAATTCAATGTTACTAAGTCAACGATTTATTAAAAATTTGCAAAAGACATTTTTACCATTTAAGGAATCCTTAGAATGGGAATTAAATTTCCAAATGCTTCTTCATAAGGGGATTGCACTCTGGTGTAATCCTCCTCTGGTATCAAATTAATTTTAATGTATATCTCACACATTTTACTTTTAGTAAATTTTGCGAGTATTATCTTTTTGTAGTTTTTCTTGCATTTTTTTTCTTCATTTTTCTTGTTTTATACTTTCTTTTGCCACCAGATATTTTTTCTAGAGGCGGTCTAGAAGCTTGGCTTGTACTAGTGGAAGCTTGATCACTCGTAGTTGTAGAAGCTTGGCTTGTACTAGTGGAAGCTTGATCACTAGTAGTTATAGAAGCTCGACTTGTACTAGTGGAACCTTGATCACTAGTAGTTGTAGAAGCTTGGCCTGTACTAGTGGAACTTTGATCACTAGTAGTTGTAGAAGCTTGGCCTGTACTAGTGGAACTTTGATCACTAGTAGTTGTAGAAGCTTGACTTGTACTAGTGGAACTTTGATCTACATGTGTACTAGATCCCATATTAAGTATTCCTTGCTGTAGAATAATTTCTTTTGTTGAAGATAAAATACTACCATCTGGCATAATTGTCACACCTTCAGGCAGTGTCGTTATAACACCAGAAGGACTTACAATTGTACCATCTAATGCTATTGTTGAACCAGGGTCAATATTTATTGGCATCTATATAATTATACTATAAATTATCAGGCCGTAAACGTGTTGCAGAATCCATATCTCTTGTAATTACACGAAAGATAACTTGAATTTGGTGGCTTAAGTTTAATAAGCGACCTGATGCAAGTCCTGGCGCACTAATAAGAGCATTCATAAAAGCAGTATTTAGTGGAACAGTACCACCATAGGATACAGGTGAGGTTGAACCGGTTGTTGGATCATTAAATTTATTTCTTATAATGATAAAATTACTGTAGCCAAGTTTATTAGAACCTGTTCTAAATGTAAGTGTTGGACTAGAGAAAGTCATTTGTGCAATATCAACAACAACATGTCCCTCTGAGCGATTAATATAACTTAAGAAATCTGCTGATGCGGGACCTTGAGGGCTAAATGCACTAGGAAGATTTACATTGCTAAATACGATTCTGTCTCCCTGTGTCACAGCAAATTGAGAAAACCAGGTTTTTGTCTGAACCCATAAATACTCTCCAGTAGTATCATAATAATTCGTGCCTGTTGCATCAACTGGATTTGTTAAAGCAGGTTCCCATGCAACACGAACTGTAGGAGGTGGTCCACCTGTTCCCAACATTGCAGATGTAACAATACCACTTACATCAATTGCATCTGACCCTGTACTTAATAGACTGCCATCAGGCTTCTGAATCTGAATTGTCATTCGCTGTAGTGTAGAAAGTGGTGTAGGGTAGTATACCTTCTGGCACTTTAGGAATTTAGGTATAAGTCGAGTAAATCCACGATTCTTTAGTCCACTATCGGAAGCCCAATATGCGTCATAACTAACAACGCCAAAAGCGTTATTTAGCCCATCATTTGTTCCGAAACCATTTGTATTTAGTTCATCAATACGAATCTGTAAATAAGGATATGATAATACATTTATGTTTCCATCTGTATTATATGCTGTTGATGATGTTTTTGTAGAAAGAATATCAATACCCTCTGTTGGCATAATAACCTTTACAAGTTCAATGCGAACAATGTTCTTGAATTTAATATAGGTCGACGGAGATAATCCAAAGCCAGAGCGGTTATTTGCAGGGTCAAAGTTTATAGAAAAGTTGTAACGATTTTCAGTGGTATTATTTACCCAATCACGGTCTGCACTGTATATAAATAGGTTATATTCATTATCTCTATAGGATACAACATCGCTTTGGGGCTTGATTATGTCTTGTGGAAGTGGGGCGCGTCCACGAATACCCTCAGGAAGAACAAGAGTCGGATTTGCATTTGGTAATGCACCAGTTCCTTCTCCAAAGAATGACCGTCTAGGATCAGGCGCTATATCAACAATCTGATTTGTATTAGTAAACCTGTTTGCACGAGCTGAATCTCTTAATGCTAACGCATTTAGATCATTTGCCGCAAATTCCTTGGAACTCTCTCTGAAAAGGTCATCCGATGTCATACGCTTTATTATATCATCTGCACCCTGCTTTCTAGAGACTTCTTCTGGGCTTATACGGGACTCCTTAGTAGCATCGTACCTATAAGCCTCTTGCTCACGCTGTTTCTTTAGTTCTTCTAAACGGCTGAGCGTCGGATAATTATCTTCCACCATTAATTGAAATTTGGGGGCTGCAGGCACAGATTTGCCACTGTCTTGACGCTCTTGTTGCATAGAATCAAAGCGGGATGATACATCGTTTCTAATTTTATCCATCTCTTGTTCCCCAACGGGACGTGTCGGACGATTTAAATATGATATATAGTCTGGTACTACTGCCTGTAAAACAGCCTTATTAAGATTTTGTACACTCGTATCTACTGCCTCATTATCATTATATACCTTGTTCATGTAGTATTTTACACGTCTTTCTAGAGCTGTCTTTTGTGTAGCATTTAATTCACCACCAATTCGCCGATTGAAGTCTTTTATTAAAAGTCTTTCAATAAATTCTTCATTTTGTTTGGAAATAAATCCATTCTTGTTATCACCTTGAGCATTTGCCATTGTCTCTATCTATTCATAGTGAAAGGTTCTTATAAGTGGCTAAATCCGTAAAGCCTAGGTTGCAAAAAACCAGGACCTCATTTTAAGCATATCAGTGTCTGTTGGCTTTGAACGAGAGAATTCGAGAAAGTCATTGCCATATAACATATGAGTAATAAAGTATAAACAGTACATACCACATTCGGTATTTTTATATTGAAGGCGACGTGAACTTGTATATAATTTATAGGCTGAGTCGTGTGTTGTTAGCCATTTCATGAATTTTTCCACCTGCTCGGGTGGTTCCATGCCATAAGAATCAAAATAAATGCAAATTTTTTTGTTTAAGTCGATAAAGTTTGCGACCCAATGACTTCCACCCTTATAATGAGGATCTAAATTATAAATAATTCCTATGTATTTCTTACCATTTTTTAATGCATCTGTTACACTTAATGTGCACATTTCATTCATTAAACAAGTATCAGTATTTGTTGCAGTATTTTTATAGGGATTAGGCGCACCAAAATCGATTGGAAAAGGGCCCATAAATTCAAACTCGGGATTCGATTCTTTATATTGTTTCATTACGGCAGCAATATTCAAACTATCTAGCCAAGTATCGGGTTTTGATAACCATTTTTTTGGTATTGATGGGCGTAAATATTTGGTTTTTAGACTCTGTTTTTCACTGTCTTCCAAGGGAAGGGCGTTAAGAAAGGTTTCTTCACCTGGCTTATTAAGATTGAGTACTTTTTCTATTGCCCTACGTAATGCTACTCCCGATAAGGGCTTCACATTTAACTTTTTTGCAACACGGTCTAGCACTTCTTTAGGAAAACAGCCTATTGCCGGTCGTTTTAGTCCAACCGACGGATGACATTGATTTGGGCCGGCATTTTGACCGGCTTTTTGACCAGCCTTTACACCGGCATTTGTTTGTTTTCGTGTTGAACTCATTCTAACCTTAGTTTAGAATGGAAACAAGCGGAACAATTAATTTAGTACGTTATTGGAACTATATATTTTCTCCAGCTATTGTACTTCTATCATTTTTTACAGTATATGTATTAACAGGACTCAAACCGATTCAGACAATGAATTCTCGTCAAGTTGCAGATGGAATAGATAGATTGAAGGGAAATATTAAATCATCATATTAGAGAGATGTCTGCAGGTTCAAGCCTATTTCTTGGATTTATGATTCTTATTTTTGTCGCTGTTGCAGCGCTAACATTTTACTACATATCAACAAAGATTGGACACGACGATAATTCCAAAGAGGTTGGAAATGCTATTAAAACAATTGCATTTGCAAATACGGCTCTTATAATTGTTCTAGGACTTGTATCATATATTTTTATTAATAATAATGGTTCTATCCCTAAAGCATATACATTAATCATGTTACATATTACTCTTCTATTCTCAATGACGGCAGTGAGTATTGCGTCAATTGAGAAATTTAGTTAGACCGCACTAGGTATAATAATTGCCAGTATGCGATGTTGTAGTCTAAATTTACCCGTCCACTGACCATTTACTGGATTTATATGAAATGAAATACCCTGTAGCCTTACAACAGTACGGATTTTGTCAGCTGGAACAAGAAGTCCGGATTTAGATATTCCACGAGTCCAGAGCTTATTTGCATATACAATTGGCCCCTGCGTATCATTTTCATTAATTGGGCAATAAAGATTCATTTCAGTATTATTGATAATAGACTGAAAAGTAGCTTTAATATCACTGAGTTTTCTTGTAAAAGGCTGACCAGGAAACCATCGCTGTTGATTAGTAAATACGGCATTTAATATCGTCTCTTGTAGCATTAAAATTTTACGAAGAGTGTTTGGGGATTCTTCAAGAGATAAGATAAGACGGCCTGTTAAAGGATTATATGACTTAATAGGGAGTAGTGGGAGTAAGATATTGAGCGCGGAGAAAATCATATCATTGTCTTTATAGCCGAAGGAAATTGTTGGTTTTTGTCCTTGGGGACTTGAGCCTAATTGTACATTTTCTACTTGAAAGGTTTGTATCGGTATGCACCACTCCATTGATTAGTTATAATTATTGTATCCTTAGGCGCTAAGTACTACTTAAGACCTCTATCTATCTTACTATAAGATATGGACACTCTAAATTTATGTTGGAGGGGCATGGCTGGAACTGGTAAAAAAATGGCGCTTCATAAGCATTTGGCAACAATTGCATCTGAGCGAAATTTACCCTTTACACTACAAACAAAATGCATTAACGGATCTGGAGGTGGAATTAGTGAAGAAGGGGATGCTGGAGATGATGATGAAACATCCGGTCAAATTACATACGAGTCATCCAATGTTCATATGGGCTTCGATATTGCACGTATGTCTATGCAGGACAAGCAATATCTTCGTCCTATTTTAACAAATTTGGGGCAAGGGAGTCAGGTGCTTTCAGGAACAAAAGGGCGGGGCGCACGAATTATTGTGTTCTACCATGCACATCTGCTCAGTTCAGAGTCGGTTCTTCTTATACAGGCTTGCTTAGAACAAAATGAATACGATATTTCTGTTTGGATGACTTCTGAAATGCCTGTTCCACACCGCATTCGTGACTGGTTTATTGAAGTTCCTGTTTCCTCAAATATTGATAAGTCTTTCGAAACCTTTTCAAAGAGTGTAGAGTTTGTACCTGCATCATGGTCCCTAATATTTAAAAAACTTTTTGATAAGTGGCTAAAGTCGAAGAAGCCCGTAATAGAAGACATTAAAGAAGTGAAGTCCTTTGTGTATGAATTACTTATGAGGAATTTTCGCTGGGTTGAGGCAACACATTTTATTCTTGATACGATTATTATGCATGATACTATGACTGAGACACAGCGTAAAAAATGTATTGAAGCGCTAGCCTCATGTGAGGCAACGGGTGGTGGTTATACTATTCCAAGTTATCGGATCCCAATTATTTGGGAAAGTCTATTTATTAAATTCAGGAGTATTCTACACGCTAATTAGGGGAACAATGCTTCCAGTTATTCTAGAAGAAATCTTAGCTCAGGTGAAAAAGGTTTATAAAGAGCCACCTATGAAATTTGTAAGAGCCCCTGTTAGTGATGCAGATATTGATAGAATGGAACAAGCAATTAAAGAGGGTGCAGAATTTGACCGTCTTGGTCTGAAAGCAGAGGTATGGAAGCGCTATAAGAATGGTACAAATGCTATTCAGTGTTTAGATTCGCCAATTGCAAGAATTGTTGCGGTTTTACCAAAAGGCTTAGAAGTTCCAGATGATTGGGGGCGGATCTTTCAACTGTTTGGAATGCCGAAACATGGTCCTAAATGGAATGTATATTGGTTCGGTTCTATTACTCCCCGACGCTTTCCTAAGACTGGTCTTCCACTTGCTGGGGAACATCTAAATGGTGGATATACTCACCTTTGTTCAACAGATGGTATCTTTATATATCGTATTGAGGAAGCCAGTCGTGTTCTAATTCACGAACTTCTTCATGCATCGTGCCAAGACCCTGTAGAAAAATCCATACCTCAGCGTGAAGCGCATATTGAAACCTGGGCTGAGCTCATCTTTGTTGCCTTTCGGGCAAAGGGTTCAGAAAAAGAGGCTCTAAGACTATGGAAATTGCAGACACAGTGGGTATCAGATACAAATAATCATGCTGCAAAATATAATAATGTTCACAGTGAAGATGATTATGGTTGGAGATATTTAAATGGGCGTAGTGATATTTATACATCACTTGGTTTAGAACTTCCGCCAGTATCTGGAGTTAAGCCAGAGCGTTCAAGATTTACACATCCTGAGTTGGGGGATTAGAAACTCTAAAATTGACCTATAACTAATCTAACCCACCATATAAGAAAATAATATGGGAATACGTGGGTTATATACTTATTTAAAGTATTATAGGCGAACCTTTGATTTAAAAGATAACAAAAAGCCACTGTTAAGAATCGGCATTGATGCAATGTCGTTTCTTTATAGATATCGTGAAAATACCGAAGAAATTAATCTATGTCTTAATACCTTAAAGGCACAAGGACATAAGATTTTATTTATCTTCGATGGAAAACCGCCAGTTGAAAAAGACGCCGAAATAGAGTCTAGAAAGGCTCATCGTGAAACGGCTGCAACTTCTGCAATTGCAATTCAGACTTTCTTAGAAAGTCAATCCGCAAAAGAGATTGATAATTCTTCACTGCAACTAATTGAGGATTCTTTAAAACGGTATCAAATAAAGAGTTGGAATGTATCCCGTAATTTACGACGTGCCTTCCAGGATTTGCTATGGGACTCAAATATTCCTTATGTTAAATCGCTGTCTGAAGCAGATGACGTTATTATTGACCTATTTAAGGGTAACAAGTTAGACGTTATTATTAGCAGTGATATGGATTATGTTGTTGCTGGTATTAGTTGTTTATGGGTTCCTAATCGGCGTGGGCCTCTTTACTTTGAAGAGATCATTCTAGATAATGTACTTCAAGGAGAGAGTCTGAATAGTCAGCAACTCATGGAAGTAGGTATCTTATCAACTATTGTACAATGCAGTACAGCCTTCACATGGGTCCGCCACTATGGGTCAATTGAAAATATTCTGAAAACAAGCCTACTCGCTAATAGCTCTTTGAATATTTTAGAGGGACTAAAACGCTTTATGAACCAACCTGTTTATTCTCGCATTCGCCCAGACCATTTAGAGCGAGTAAAAGAATTTCTAGATAGTTTGTAGATGAGTACAAAAGGTACTTATTATATACCATATGTTATAGCTTTTTTAGTTATATGTGTGGTTTTAACATACGGCATACAATATGTTGAAGGATTTGAGGCGCCTCCTGCAAAACCAGTTACTCCGAAGAAACTTGATGATATTCCAGTTATAAAGGATGTATGGATTATAAATTTGGATAAATCGAAAGAACGATGGAATGATATGCTTGATCAAGTAAAGGTACTTGACCCTCTTCCGGTAAATAGGTGGTCGGCAACAGATGGACGTAGCATGAAGGAACAGGATTTTATTGATGAGAAAATTCCAATTATAATTCGCCCCCAATTTGCTCTAGAATCAAAACAAGAACGGCGAAAAGGTGAAATTGGATGCTATTTATCTCACAAGAAACTCTTGGAACATTTATCAAAGCAAAAGGCGGAAGACGATGACGGCCATCTAATCTTAGAGGATGATGTGGAAATTGAGAAGGATACTCTTGATAAGTGGATTAAGGTTGCAGAGAATTTAGATAAGGACTGGGATATTTTTTTCTTCGGAATTCATGATCCTGTTTTACAGGAGGCTAAAAATGGAATTGCCAAAGTAACCAGTATACAAAGTCTGCACGCCTATATGGTTCGCCAAAAATCAATTCCAAAGATTTTGGAGCTTATTAATATTATGTATGATCCAATTGATGAAATTATTCGGTGGAATTCTAATAAACTGAACCTATATGCAATTGTACCTTTTGTAATAAAACAAAGAAAAAATTACATGTCTGATATACAAGGGAAAGTTACGTAAGCCCAAAGATTAGGTCCACACGCCCTTCACGAATATAAGATGGATCCATTTCACAAATCTCTTCTGGAGTCTTATTGGATGTTAGCAGAAGAATAAGATTTGGATACATACCAATATGAATTTCGTCCAAAATCTGGTTCCATCCTGACTTATCCCGTGTCTGAATAGTAAATTTCGAATTTGCTGGAATCCCTTCATGAATTTGTTTTAAAGGTCCATCAAATTCATCAAAGACTAGAATAAGTGGGTTTGTTGAACTAGGCTCAACTTCAGAATAAAGATTATATAGCGTATCACCTGGTTGCCAGAGTTTCAATGTATTGCAATAGGCAGATTTATACATATTTGCAAGAAGAATACCAACAATAGACTTACCAGTGCCTGGAGGACCGTGCAAATATACTACACTGTGGCCATATTCATCGTGGTGCTCTTTGACTTTATCCACAATAATTTGCTGTTGAGGCTTTGGGACAACAGAGTTGATTTTGACAAGTCGCTTTTTAAACCAACAGTTCGAATAGTTCCCAAATCTTTCATAAACAGTTAGATATTCTTTTGGGATTAGTTGCAAGCATCCTATTGGTTGGGGTTCTTCTTTAGATTTCGTCAGCATTTCATAAGATTCCTGTGTTGAAATAATCCATACATTATATACGCCCTCATTCATTGTCAAATGAAGGGCATACCAATATCCAAAACTATAGCCATAGTTCTTAGTATCATTTGTCTTGTGGGTACACCAGTCACCCATACGCTTTTGTACACGACTGCAGGTTTCATATTCAGTCAGATTATATAGGCGAACACCCCATAGTTGTGTGATAAGAAAGATACAGGTCCATGGAAGTTGGGAACAAATGTATCCTAGGAAAAGGTAATAGGCTTCATATGTCATTAGTAATAAATTATTACTAGTAACATAGATCAATTTTATTCTATTTATCTTCTTAAACGGCGCTTAGTTCTTTTTCTACGCCCACCTTCTGTAATAAAGCTTATAGTTCCATAACTTATTTTGAAGGGCTTTGTAGGGTTTTGTAGAATCATATTTTTATAGTGAGATATGTCTGTACTTGCATCTCTTAGCTCTTTTAGTCCGCCCTTATCACTTATAATGAATTTGAACTCTTCAGTAGGAATTGTTTTTGATGGTGGGATATAATGAAAATACTGGTTCAGATAACTTTCATCATTCCATTTTGGTTCATATGGGATTACTTTATCAATTGTCTGATTTTCAATAAGTGTCTTAACAAAGTTTATCATATTATTTTTCTTCCCTCCAAAAAATGCACCTAAATAGTACATTTGTGGAAAAGGGGTATCTAATGGTATAAATGCCTTTGAATTAGGATTTCTATCAAAATCTTTTTCACCTCCATAACGATTATTGAAATGTTCTCCAGCTACTATATCACCTAAAAACCAATCATCAAATGGCTTATCAATATCTGTGTCTGCATCAAAATAGTATAAATGGTCGGAATCACATGATTCTAATGATAAAATACTGCTGAATTTTGAGTTTGTAGCATCGACCCAGGTCTTATTAATAAGAGGAATATAGGTTACATTTTTAATATTGGGCAAATACGGCTTCGGATCTGTATCTGAAAATACGTAAAATTCTACCTTGTTCTTTGATTTATAGTATTTTACAAAGTTCTTGATAAATCGGAGTCCAAGAATAAAGTATGCATTTGTACAAAGAATTATTATTCCGATCTTCATCTATATATTATCGTTATTATCTAAATGTAATACATTCACATAACAACGACCAGACTGGGGTTCGAACCCAGGACTTCCCGGTTAACAGCCGAGTGCTCTAACCAACTGAGCTATCCAGTCATCGGGATGTCTTTGCACCCTATTTTATACTAATAGGGTGCGCTTTAAGTACCTTTACAGATGCAATAAAAATACGGGGAGTGGGGTTCGAACCCACGCGGATTTCTCCAGACGCTATCGCATAAGGCATTTTTTTTCCTTAAGGCGTCCTCCTTAACCACTCGGACATCCCCGTGTTTTTATTGCATTTTTGTAAAATCGTCTTTTTATAACACCATTTACGCCGTGGGCTTAACCGTCTTGGGGTAGTGGTGGTTGAGGTAGCGCTGGAGGTTGAAGTACGTGAGCTTGTCGCCCTCAGGGATGGCAAGGAGCTTCTGGAGCGCCGCATCAGGCGTGATGGCGTGCTTGTCCTTGAGGTTATTCTCCTTTACGTAGTTGTTGACACCCTTCGTTACCTGCGAGCGCGAGATAAGCGTGCCCTTGGCAAGGCGGAGGAACGTGCAGAGCTCATCCGTGACCTGTACGGGGCGCTCGAAGATGGAGAGCGTGCGGGGCTTGTCACCCTCGGCGCCATCCTCGACCTTCGCACGGCGCTTGCGCTTGCGGGCATCCTTGATCTCACGGTGCACACGCTTGTCAAGGCGCTTGACGTGGGCAAGAAGGGAGACAACCGTCTCACGAACCGTGTTAAGGTAGTTCGTGACGGACTTGAGGTCCTCATCGAGCGTCGTCGTAGGGACAACAGGCGCAGCGGCGGCCGCAACCGTCTCAACGGGCGTCGACGCAACAACAACAGGCGCCACGACGGGCGCGGCCTTGGCGGCCTTGGCAACCTTGGCAGGCTTGGCGGCCTCAACAACGGGCGCAACAACGGCGACCTCAACAACAACATCTTTCTTGGCGGCGGCAGGCTTACGTGCAACGGACTTAGCAGGGGCGGAACTCATCATACCAGATGCGGAGGAAGGATTTGACGACATTTTACGCGCTATGCTTCTCTATTGCACGTTAACTCTGTCAATTTTTATTTTCGGAGGGGCCAAATTCTTAAATTTAGGGGTATTTTCCCTAGTCATACTCTTTTATTTTTGAAACCGGGGTATTTTCATGACGGCCAACATGGTTCTGCGTTCAAATTCTACTAAATTTCTCAATAAGATTCAATGAATTACATTCCGGTTCTAAAATAGAGGCAATGAATGAACTCTTTACATCCTCTAGTAATGATATACGTAAATGCAGTAATATAAAGAGTAAAAAGTCGCCAGATATCCAATGTAAGTTGAATGCAATATATGGCGACTTTTGTAATAAACATTGGAAACATCCTTCTAGATTTACGACTAAGATTGAAGGACTAACTGCAAATAAAGTGACACAAAGGGCTGCAATAAAAATTCAAAAGGCTTGGAGAAAAGTAAATTCTTATTTAACGCTCTTTCACCAAGGACCCTGCATTAAAACACGTGGCTTAAGTACAAATAATAGTGAAGTATTTTCATTAGAACCTATTGAATCAATTCTAGATTTCTACTACTTTAGCTTTGCCGACACACAAAAGAATCTATGGACCTTTGATATTCGTTCAATTGCTCAAATGATTTCACTTGGAACGTTTAAGATAAATCCGTATAATCGCCAGCCAATAAATGAGCGAATTGTAAAAAAGGCTCTCAATCGTATAGCATGGCTTCGTTCTAGGAAGTATACCATTTTGTATCCGAGCAATAATGATTTAACACCGGATCAATTATGGAGACAAAAAATTCTAGATGTTTGCATGCGCCTAGAATCATTTGGGTTTCATATTTCATGTGAATGGTTTAGTGAAATGAGTTTGGAGACACATATTGAATTTTATAAATTCATGTATGAACTCTGGAATTATAGACTCGGTCTTAGTATACAAGCGCAGTGTGAAATAGTTCCGCCACCTGCAAATTTATTTAAGACACGTTATGAAAAGAAACACAATCTTCATTGGTGGGAAAAGGTGAATCTGCAATTGATTGAAACTCTTATTACAAGTTCTTCAAAAAAGGAGAGCCAACACCTTGGGGCCACATATTGTATGATGGGCTTTGTAAAAGTAAATAAGGATGCTGCGAATGCCTTTCCTTGGCTTTACGAGTCTTTATTTTAACCAGAAGGTGTTATAACACGATTATATACACAGGTTGAATCAACAATATTTGGGAAAAACTGCCCATTTTCCGGAGCCCTACAAGGAGGCACATAGACCATTGAAGGGTTTGTTATATCTTGCTGTGCAAATGGAGGCATATTATGGTTGTAGCATGGTGTAGGGACTAAAATGGGGCCTGTTGTTAGAATCTGGTTATCAGGACATATTGCACAATGCTCAGCAGATCTTAAGATATTTGTATATTCCATATTTGTGCCCTTTCCTCTAATACTAACAGTGCAAGCATCTGTTCCAATTGTATCAATAGTTGCACCAATGTTTCTGATATCACTAACTCTATCTGGAATACGTACACTGGAAGCCTGGGCTCTACGAATGTGCGTAATCTCACTTGAATCACGAACCTTTGTACGTGCTATGTATTTTATAGTCTCTTCTTGAAGGCGTGCCATGCGTTCTCCTTGTGACATTGCCATTTTTCTATTTATAGGCGCACAAAAATTTTTGGCCCCCGAAAAATAAAAATTGAGAGCCCGTGCGCCCTAGGAGTTAACTATAAGAAGAATGTCCTCTGTTGTTTCGCCTTCTAGCTTTAATGCCTCGAATGTTACGTTTTCCCCTGTGAAGCTACTTGAGTCTGGTGGCAAGCAGGCGTACCTGAACTATGATAATCGTCCCCTTGTAATGCAGGTCGGCTCACTAGAGACGCCCTTTGGTCTATCAGTCTTTGACAAGATTCCTGGTGCCGCGCCAAAGTACACGGTTGAGCTCAATCTTCGTGGCCACGATGACCCTGTAGGTAATCCTAAGACGGCGAGCATCTTCAATGCCCTCAACTCTCTTGATGAGTATCTTATTGATACAGGTGTAAAGAACAGCCGTGCTTGGTTCAAGGCGGATCTTAACCGTGACATGGTAAAGATGCTCTACACGCCTACGATGAAGTTCGCTAAGGATGCGGAGGGCAATCTCAAGCCCTATCCTCCCACCCTTAAGGTCCAGCTTCGTCAGCGCGACGGCAAGTTTGAGACGGCCGTCTACGACGACAAGAAGCGCCCTCTTACGGATGTTCCTCTTGAGGATGTGCTTGTCAAGCGCTCAATGCTCACCGTTCTCATCCAGTGCACGGGTGTTTGGATCACGGGTGGTAAGTTCGGTCTAAGCTGGAAGGCCGTGCAGATTCGTGCTGACAAGATTCCTGACAGCATCCGTGGGTTTGCCTTCCTTGAGGACGGTGAGGCGCCAGCTTCATCAAAGCCTGCTCCTGTTGTGTCAAAGGCTCTTCCTCCTCCACCTCCATCAAACCAGTTTGCGGGTCTTGATGACGATGTAGATGATGAAACGGCTCTTCGTCCTGCTGCTACAGCCGAGGATGAGGACGAGGACCTTGAGGAGGCGCCCATTCCAGTTCCTGCAAAGAAGCCTACTGTTGTAAAGAAGGTTGTCAAGGCTCCTGTTAAGAAGTAATCAGATTCACTAATAAAAATCATACTAAACATTTTTTATGATTTTTATTGATTTCTAACAATAACTCATTACTGCGTTATATTGCACCCACAGCCATTCTTACCAGTATATGTGTAAGCAGTGGCGCAATAGCATCCACCCTGATTGCGAGCAACAACTACATCAAGTGTGGCATTTCTTGCCTGTTCAGGACGAACACTTGTTCCATTATTAACAGCAACAACATTCTGTGACTGGAAGGCATAAAGAGCCATGGCTCTACGAACACGTGTTAGTTCAGACGCACTATAATTTGTGACAGGCATTTCTACGCACTGCAGAGAAATTAAGTAAGGCCAAAAGACGGTCGGTTTGGCACTGGGCATTTTGTACTTGCCTTCGGTAAATTAGCATTTAATATTGCTGTAGGTACCGGAGGGCATGGTGGTGGCGGTGGAATACGATAGTATTGAGCAAATCTTGCAAGTGGATCATTCGGATTAATAGAGCTGTCTAAAACACATTGTATGCGTTGTTGAGTTAGTTCAGATGATAATTCGCATGATAGTCCAATAGTCGGATTAGGACATGCTTTTTTAATAAGATAGTCGCTCTCTAAGGGAACTTCTTGGTAATATTTTGTCTTCACACAATTTGTTTTACACGGCGCCCCATAAATTTGCTGGGCTCTTATAAGTGCAGACTGTATATCTTGCTCTCTAGCTTTATAGATTAATTGATTAATTCGTGCTCCTTCGCTCATTGTCCCTTCTAGCCCTTAGCCTCAATTTGTTTTTTACGAAGCATCTTCTCACGTAAAAGAGTCGGGAAGCCCTTTTGGTATCCTGAACAATTAAGGGAAAATGGTGGAAGATTCGGGCGTTTTGTTGCCCTGTTAGCCTCTACCATCTGAATAAATTTCGGAATTGTCCTGTCAATTCCATAAATCCGTTTTTTCATATTTGTGGTAAAAATACTTATGGCATACCATGTTGTAATAAGTGTGTCAAGAGATGCAATATTGATATTGCGCCCATCATGTGTATTAAAAGTTAAATATGAGTTACAGGAAATTTCCTGGAGAATTATAACAACCGGTATTGACTTATATCTTACTTCTGCATATTCTGGAACAAATTCACCCTTTGCGCTCTGAAAATATAATTCTATATGTTTACTTCCCAAGTATCTCATAATTGTGGCAGATTCCTCCTTGACATTCGGACTAAAGATCCCAATTACTCCTGTAAATTTCGTTAATTTGAAGGTGTCTCCTTGCCGACTTAGAACATTTTTGTAAAATTTCTCCAAGGGTCCTGTGAAAATTATACGCTCCATTTCTAAACAATAATTTAGGGCTCTTTGTTGCATTATTGGATCTGGTTCAATTTCTAGCTGGCGTGAAATCTTCTGTGTTTGAGCCCTTTTAGCCCTTGGAGGAAATGAACTATTAATAAGCTGTAGGCGTTCATATACCTTTTCCCAACGTGATACCATACCTCTTGGGCGACTAATTTCCAAATACATCATCATTCTAAGAATATCAGGATCAGTATAATACATGCCCTCACGAATAAAGGCACGTTTTTGTAGAATTGTATATAGCGCTTCAGAAATTCGTGTAATATCTGCAACAGGAACAAAATTCACCAGAATTTTACTTGTGCCTTCATGAATTCCAATTTTGTGATATACATTTGCAAATCCCTGTGCCTTTAATGCAGATACAATCATACTTACATCAGCATCTAGGTCTGGTGTATAAAAGTCATAGTCGGGAAGATCCAGGTCGGGATTATAGAAGCGTTTTTTTAAAGGGAGAATCATGTTCATTGCTGTACCCCCATAGCAAACGCGCTTCCTCTCTTTAATAAATTTTCGGACAACTTCTAGGGCTTTTAATAATTCATCATTATGAGCTGCCTCATACTCTAGGCGCTCTTGAGCAATATCAATTGCAGTTTTCAGCCTTTTTTCAATTTGTAATTTACTCTTATCATCCTTATTTTGTTTATATATATCCTCCTCCATCTATTAAGAGTCTATAAATTTGGACCAGACGAGCGATAATTTGTAGGCTTTACAGTATAAAATGGCTCCCCTTTCCATGCCTTCATTTTCCCTTTTAACACGTCGATATCTTCTCCAAATAAATTAAGTAGTATGCAATTTACACTGTTACGTTCAAGTAATAAATTAATGGCAGGAAGCGTAGGATTTTTCATTTGTGATGGCATCACAATTACAAAGCGTGACTTTCCCTTTATTGCAAAAGCATCCCTGTCATCATCACTCAGCCCAACAATCGATTTAGATGATACGACAATAGCATTTGGTATTTCACCATTATGAGGCACATCAGAAGCACCAAGAGAATTACTTTTAGCATCTAAGTATACTCTTATATTGACCATAAAGTCTAAGTCGTATTTAGGATCAATTTGTTCCATTCCAAGTGTTTTTAAGTTTCTAAAAATAGTTGTATCAAGATTACAGAGAATGAGTGCTTTTTTCTCAAAAGTTGTAATAGGAGCGTGAATGAGTGCTGACTCATTCATCTGGCGCTGGTAATTTCCAGATGACGTATTTTTCACCATGTAATCCTGTAATGGTTGAAGATCGCTGGAAACAGCGCTTAAAAATCTCACGTATTTTTCAGGATCTCTTAGAGCATTAGGTGTGCGTTCAAAGTGAAGATAGACTACTATAGGTTGAGAACCACTTAACAGTGAGTCGGCAAAGGCATATGCTGCAAGGGTCTTTGCAATTTCCTTTATACTTCCGCTATTTGCACTAATTAATTTTCCTGCGTCATCTCTGTAGAGAAGAGTTGGAATAAAAGGCTCCTCGAAATTGGCAGAATCCTTCTTTGCCTCTAAGAATCCAATTTGTAGTGTAAAAAATCGTATTCCCGCTTTTAAGGCTGACTGTATTCCAACACTTGTGTCAAAGGTTCCATCAGATTCATTGGGTCCAATATAGGCCGCCTGTTTTACACCAAGCATTTGAAGATTTACAAGACTTGTCTCAGGAGCACTTGAAGGATTCGCAAAGGATTCTATGGAAGCTATTCTATCTGCAACAATTTTTGCAATATCAACTTTTGACTTTTCTAATTGTGGCCTAACCATAAATTTATATATCAAAAATGATATTAAAAATCCTATTGTTATACAAAATATGAAAATACCTAATTTTGAAACTGGCTTGCCTGTAAATACATTTGCATATATTTTAAGTATGGTCATTGCTAAACCAAATAAAAATAGAATAATACCCATAAATACCATTTGCATAGAAATAGCAAAAATGCCTAGAGCGGTTGGATCTGTAATTGGCTTACGCCCAAAGAAGCGTCGCGCATCTTGAAAAAACTTTGCTGCAAATTCAGGCATACCAACTGCCATCAAGCCATTTAATTCAATGGTATCATCACTTAGTTTAACTGCTGAAGCAACTCCATTGACTAAATTTCCTATACCACCTAATATATCCATTCTTCTTCTAACTAAGATACTTCTTTACAAATTCACTACAACTAATCACTTCCACGCTTTTAGACTCGCGGGCCTTCTTAATCTTTGCAGATTCATTTGTATTATCATCGGGCGTTACAAGAATTTTAACAGATGATGTGAGACTTTGTGCAAGCGTGTAGCCCTTTGCCTTCAGGCCCTCCTCAAGAGCCTTATTACGAAACCCTGTAAAGCATACTAGACCCTTTGAAGCAATTGGTACAACAGCCGTCTTAGGAAGAATGGGATAGGGAATCCAATAGAGTTCCTTTGTACGCCAAGCCTCATAATTCTTAAAACACTCCTGAAAGGCCTTAAAAGTTTCCTCCGTCCAGCCCGAAGGAATAGAAGATGTACTAGTCCATTGCCGTGGGTCGGGAACATTCTTAAAGAGAGAGGATAGCTTCGCCTCACCAGTTCCACGAGGAATTTGATTCGATGCAAGAATGAGTGCCATCTCTGTAAGAGTTGGCGACGTTACTAGGGTTCGCAGATTGGCATAAAGTGTCTTTCCTGACTTGGGGCCTAGCGTCTTGCAAAGGTCGGCCTCAGATGCCTCCCATAGTGCACATGGAGTCTTATAGCCGGCGCCTACAAGGCTAGTAGCAGACGCTGGGCCTAATCCCTGAATATCAAGAGTTTTTGCAAAGTGGTAAAGTTGCGTGGCCTTTTGTTCCTCCGAAACAGATGTAACACAAATATGCGTGGCAGAATTTGCCGCCCCATTCCACTCCCAGTTAAGCAGTGGCGACGGAAGAGAAGGAACAAGCGCCGGAACAATGACACTATCAAGGGTCGGAATCACATCACCGCTCCTACGAATCTTGATTAGTGCGCCAGGGCCCAGAACCTTATCAACAATGGTTCGTGCATTGTGCCCAGTACAATACTCAATAGTTGCACCATTAATAACAATAGGATCAAAGCGAATCTTCGGAATGAAATAGCCCTGTGCAGAGGCCGCCCAAATAATCTCCTTAATGGTGGTGGTTGCCGACTGATCCGATACGGGCATCTTAAAGGCCACACAGTCCTTTGGATTCTGAATAGGACCAGTCATGGTCTTCAAAGACTGAATAGGGACCTGATTGACACCGACTACAATGCCATCGGTATCGTAAAGACTGTCTGCACGGCGTTCAGTGAATTTGCTAGAACAGATTGACTCACTAGGAGCCTTGACAATTTCCCACCACGGTACAAGGAAATTCTGCGCTATTAGCCATTCAAACTGCTCTGACCGCTTGAGTCCAGTAGGGTTATGGACCTCATAGGCAAGGAACTCAATCTGGCCTAGGAGTTTCTTATCGGGCGTCTTGTGGTGCAGAAGACCGTTCACAATGTTGCGCCCATTAATAAGGTCCTTAGAACGCTTCATAATGAGTTCCCCACGAAGAATCCATGATTCGGCACTTTGCACTAGGCCCTGAATGTGCGGTACCATAGAAGATGGAATCATATAGCCCTCAACGCCATTACCACGAAGGAAGAGTTGCTGTTTGGCAGGAATCCATAGGGCGCTTAGGCCGTCAAGTTTCTCAGAGAAGACATATTCAGTTGCAGAGCTGAGAAAGCGTTCCAAGCGCTTTTCATTGAGTTTAATCTTGTCTAATGAGGGCATACGAACAGGAAGAGGGTGCACAGATGAAGGAGTTGCACCGACATTTAGAAGAAAGGGATTCTCAGGATCACGCTCCCTCAGAGTCTCCACTAGACTGTCATAACTCTCGTCATCCATGAGAAGGTCCCCGCCATTGTAGTAGGCTTCGGATGCCGTTATAAGAAGGTCAACAAGCGCATATGTGGAGTCCATCTTTGTATAATACTATATACTAAGATAGGTGCTTCAATTTTTTAAAATTTCTCCCGTTTTTAAAAATTGAGGCCTAAAGGCTCCCCTCCTAGACTATTAGGAGGTCCTATCGTCCAGTGGTTAAGACTTTGGGCTTTGAACCCAGAAACCGGAGTTCGATTCTCCGTGGGACCATCCTGCTTGCGTTGATAGTTCAGTGGTAGAATGCAACTCTTCCAAGGTTGTAACGCGGGTTCGATTCCCGCTCGACGCATCCCCCAAATATGAAAAAAACCAGGAAATATTGGAACAAATATAAAAAAGAAAAGAGAAAACAATAAAAAACCAAAAAAGAAAAATATAAAGTAGCAAAGGGGACCTTGGCTACAAACCCACAACCTGCCGTTTTAGCTCAGTTGGATAGAGCGTCCGCCTTCTAAGCGGAAGGTCGTGGGTTCAAGTCCCACATGCGGTACTTTCGCCCTTTTAGCTCAGTGGTAGAGCACCAGCTTTGTAAGCTGTAGGTCATGAGTTCGATCCTCATAACGGGCACTTTTTTTATGCTTTATTAAAGTATAAAAAAATTGCTCTAAACATCTAAATAGAAATATATATGCATTAATAAATGGGAACAGGCGAAATAGGATTCGTCTTTGAATCCTTAATTGAACGTACATTAACACAATTAATTGAACCTTTAAAGGTAAAGGGCTATAAGTCAACTCTTTTTTCCGAACAAGCCATACGAGATAATTTCAACGAACAGTCGCTAAATGGTGTTGACCATCTTTTTGAAATTGTCGACACTTCAGGAAATTATACACTCTTCCTATTGCAGGAAAAATGGAAGCTTATGACAAATCAACGGGAAGTTAGCCAATTTTTAGACTGTTGTTCTCGTATTATATCACGAATTCCTATTGATAAACGTGGGAAGATCTATAGACTCTGGGTAACTAGATCACAGCCGTCCCTAAATGGTGAAAAATCGCTTAATGAGGGTGGTGCCTACATTATACAGTCTATGACTTCACAAGCGCTTCTAGCGCAAATTACCGGACAAATTATATGCGAACTTATTGGAGATAAGACACTTGCAAACCCTATGATTGCAACTATGCATTCATTACTTCCTGTAGAAGAGCCTATAGCACCGATCGTCTTAGATGAGTCTAAAACGGCTCCGTTGCAAACATCATCATATAAGATGCAGGTAAAAGTAACAAAAAATTGAAGAAGGTCTTGGCTAGTAATTAGGATAACGAAGATGCATCACGTATATGTTATTGTGGAAAATGGTGTCCCATATCCAAATGCATATATATGTTTTGAAAAGGCTATTCTTGCAGTTAAGGCAGTACATGCCGAGGAAATTAATAGGCAACTAGAAGAGGCAGATGGTGATTATCCAATCTGTTCAGACTTAGATGTTCTAGAAGATACTGCAAAAGGTATTACGTATCTCTATGTTGAAAAGGGCATTAATATTGAAGTGCATAAGTTGCCGGTCTTATGATTTTAGAAGCCACCCAATTTCTTCATATATGCATCCATAGCAGAATCGTATGCCTGCATTTGTGTGAGCGCCTCTTTTTTCTTTTCCTTCTGCTTCACGGGTGCAGCAGTCCGTGTTTTAAAGGCTTTTGCAAGTTCCCCAGTCTTAGCAGGAATCTCGTAGGA
>Ga0114960_10000142_pt1 | contig 54822 bp, 60 predicted proteins | sample C_130625_MF_Meta_FD_92637 | JGI IMG/M metagenome (GOLD analysis project Ga0114960, IMG submission 92637) | Freshwater microbial communities from Lake Croche, Canada to study carbon cycling - C_130625_MF_MetaG | ecosystem: Environmental > Aquatic > Freshwater > Lake | place: Lake Croche, Canada...
GTAAAAACAAGGAAGATGAAAAAGTAAGACCATCGTAGGTGAAATTCCTACTATTGATTTTACATTTTTTCTTATTTTTTTGCCTAATAAAATGGGCGTTTTAAATGAGAAAAGGTGTAAAAGGTAAGTTGTATTTGTATTTATTTTTACTATAAATGTCTAATTATTATCTAATAATTCAAATTATCTGGTCTATAAGGACCGCATAATTTTATCATAAAAAAATAAAAAACTTTTTATTCATCGTCATCTTTATCTCTCTTCGTCTCTGTCTTCATCTCTGTCTCTGTCTTCGTCTTTTTATTTACAAGGAAATATAAATCCATCTGTTTTTAAAATTTCAATAATTTCTTCTTTTACAATAATACTATTAGCAATTTTTATATCTTCAAATTTTTTAATATTTTGGTGATTTTTTGTTAAGTCAAATATATGATAAATTTTTTGTAATATTTCTAAATCCTGTATGTAATTGGTATTAGATACTAACCAATCATAAAATTCAATATTTTTTTGATTATTATATTGGTCCTGATTATTTTCTTCTTTTATCTTTGCTTTAGAGAATTTTTTAAAATACTTTAAAGTAGTATAAAGATTGGGGGAATTTTTAGTTTCTTCTACTACACTATTATAATCTGTACCAGATAACACACATATTTCTCTTAAATCTTTTTGGTTAATACATAGTGTTTCAAGTATACTTTTTGTATCATATAAAACAGCTGTATGATTTAAAAGGCTCATATATCTGATTACTCTAGGGCAACCATATACAAACATATCCATGTCTTCACTCAATGTAGCCCACACTTTTCCTTTAATAGCCAATAATGCGCATATCTCATCAGATTCACCAGGCGCATCATAATATGTTGCACCATGAGCTCTTATTAATCTTTTAACTATTTCAGTATCTTTTCTGCTAATATTTACAAATTTTTTCTTTAATAAATCCATATTTGTGATTATTTCTTGTTTTTCAATTTCATCCATATGTTCATTTATAACTAATTTATTTTTTAGAATAATATATTCTTCTTCAGCAGCTTTTTTGTCTTCCTTGCGTTTTTGTAGTAACTCTTTTTTTTCATCAGGAGCTTTTCCATCAAAGATAAATATTGGAATAATATTGTAATGTCGTAGAACAGACAACAATAAATATATATTCTCAATAAGGCAATTTTCAGAAGCATATTTATACATATAAATACTAATATCAATAGCAATTTTTTTACCAGATAATTGCTTTAGAGATATTAGTTTTATTGCTTGTGTTGCTTCTTCTTTAAAGAAACGGTTTAAATAACGGATACCCATAAATACGGAATTAGATTTGTGTCTATGAATACCGTTTATTTTTTATTTCTCAATTTTTTTTATCTTCCACCTTTGAAAAGGTGGAGCCAAACCTTATACTTTTATTTAAATTATTATTATTTATAATAAAATTGAAAATAATTATTATTTTAAATATTAATTTATAAATTCAGAATGGTTTTTATATACACACTTCAATTAGAAGGAGGAAAATATTATATTGGAAAAACAAATAATCCACAATTCCGGTTAGAAAGTCATTTTAATTCAAATGGCTCAGAATGGACCAAACTTTATAAACCAATAAGGATTTTAGAATTGAAGCCAAACTGTGATGATTATGATGAAGATAAAATTACACGACAATATATGGATAAATATGGAATAAATAATGTTCGTGGTGGTTCGTTTGTTTCTATAAAATTACAAAAACATACAATAGATACTTTAAAACAAATGAGAAATGGAACAAATGATAAATGTTTTGTTTGTGAAAAAGTAGGACATTTTGCGAAGGATTGTCAAGAAGATGAATGTTGGGAAACTGATAGCGATGAAGAATACGAACTTATGTGGGTTTGCGAATGTTGTGGAAAAGAATTTACAGAAGAGAAAAAATGTGAAAATCATGAAAAATATTGTAACTCAACAAATAAAAAACAAAATATTTATGAAAGTAAAGAGGATGATGATGAAGATGATGATGAAGATGATGAAGATGATGATGAAGATTGTTGTTTTCGTTGTGGAAGAGAAGGTCATTATGCTTCATCTTGTTACGCTTCAAAACATATTAAAGGATATTATTTAAAATAATATCTCATTAAACATATAGAAAAGTTTGGCTCCACCTTTTCAAAGGTGGACAAAAAAATTGAAATGCTTTTTTAATAAAAAATAAAAGCACAATTAAAACTAAGAATAATGAAGACCAGATCCCAAACTCAACCTCTTGAATTAACCGCACTCAGCTTTGTCAAATATGAAGTCGATATTGACTTTGATGGAGCACTCAAAGCATGGCAAGCAAATAAAAAAAGCATTGGACAAAGTAGTTATAAATATGTGTGTCAAAAAGTTGGTAATAGAGGAACAAATTGTATTTCCAAATGCCTATCAGGAGAGCATTACTGCGCGACACATTTAAAAATGCTGTCTAAGAAATAATACAAAATTTAAAAATTTTAAAATACAAATTAGAGAGAAAAAAAAAGAAAAAATAAATGCTAACTAACCTAGTTCACAAATACTCATGCGCAAATTTGATAAAATATATTGGTAATTATTTTTTTTATTTTTTCTCTCTATTTGTGCCAAAAAATGTTCTGTTTCTTTTATTGAACTCAATAAACTTTTTATTTTATAATTTTTTTTAATAAAATCACAATATTCTTTTTGATTTAAAGAAGTTTTTTTAAATTGTAATAAAGAGGGATTATTCTGATCGCACCATGATAAAAATCCTTGGTAATTATTTATTAATATCCCTTTAATAATATAATAAGATAAAACATTTGTTTTTTCCTTATATAAATTCTCTCTAAGAACTTTACTATGTGGTGAATTAGAATATAAATCTGTATAAGTTAACCCCATGAAGTTTAATGTTTTTACTAATTGAAAAAAACTATATGTTCTCTCAAAATTTATAAAAAATTCAGAATAAGAGAGAAAATCGTTTATATTTGTCTTGTCCTTTATTAAAAAAAAACTACAAAATAGCGAATTAATAATTTCAGCCCAAAATTCCGTATACGATTCAAATAAATTTACATCAGATGACACTTTAAAAATATCTAAAATACACTTATGAGCATCATTATTATTCATATCTGAAAAATCTAAACCAAAATTATGAAATGTTTCATGAATAAATACCTTAAACCATTCCTCTTTTCTGAATACAACTATTTCGGAATCTTTTGGACAAGTAGTAGTAAATGCTGTATTTACATTAATTTCATCTAAAATAAAAATATTTGAATATGGTAAACGCTTTTCGAGAGAAGTAAAATAAAAATAAACGACTAATGAATTCGCACATTGTTTTGACGAATATTGATTTAATATGTATAACCACATGATAATTGTATCTACATACCTATTAAAGGTATCTAATTTTAATTCAATATTATCTTCTTCAACAATAAAATGGATCTTTATATTTCGACCATAGAGAGAAAATGTGTAAGTTAATTCAGACATTGCTAAATTATCAATATGATTTCGCACTAGTTGAGGAAAGCTGTTAGAATTAAAAATTTGAGGTCTAGTTATTTGTGTAGCACTAAGTAGTTTTTTAGTACTTAATGTATAATATTGGCCTTTGTGTTTTATTTTAAGTAAATATTTATAGGCATTATAAATGTCATAATATAATTTTTTTAAAATAGATATAGTTTTTCTATTTTGTTTTACTGGATGAATATGATTATTTTTTGTAAAAAATAACATTAGTTGTTTACTTTTTTCAGATAATTTCATTCTTATAATAATATATTATTTATTTTATTATTTAATTACTAATTTTATATATAATTACTAATTTTATATATAATTACTAATTTAATTATTTGTTAATTATATATATTATATGGATACTACAATTATAATAATTATTTTAGCAATTATTTTATTTATTTTAATTGCTTTAAATCATATTAAAATTTCTCAAACTACAACGGTAACAACAACTGAAATAACCAGGAAGCCATCATGTTCTCAAACTACATTTGGTTGTTGCCCAGATGGTGTAAATTCAAAAATAAATTTTTATGGAACAAATTGTCCAGGGTATCGTCCTAGTCCAGGATATTTACCAACACCACAGCCTATCGGCGGTTGTTCTGGCACACGTTACGGGTGTTGTCCTGATAATATGAAGGCAAAAGTAGATCCGCAAGGCAGTAATTGTTTACTCAAATAAAAATATTGTAATTAAATATAATATTTAAGTATTATAAAATGTCTATGAGAGAGGAAACTATTTTTGTTGTTTCAAATGAAGAAGATGCTGTTGTTGAAGAAATTGTAAGGGAAAAGGAAAAAGCTCAAGAAGTTACTGGAAAATCAAAAAAAAATGTAGAGAAAATAAAAAAGAAATTTGAAAAGGAAATTAAAATAGATAAAATACAAGAGGTAAAAATAACGGAATCAGAAGTAAAGGTAAAAGAAGAATTAAAACAAGAAGTTATAAAAGAAGATGATAATCTAGATGAGATAAAAATAGAAGAAACAATACAACATATAAAAGAGGTAGTAAAAGAAGTAGTAAAAGAAGTAGAAAAAGAGGTAGTAAAAGAGGTATCTACTGATTTATCATTAAATACTATTTTACTTGATTTTTCAAATAACTCTGTTAGAGAAATTTTATCATATATGAGACAAAAATATGACGATAAAGAAAATATCGATATAGAGAATTATTGTAGAAAAATTAATTGCGTTTTAACTCGCAATGACATGTCTATTATCAATATATTATTAGCAAAAAATCCAACATTATTGTATGATATTGAAAAATCAGCAATGAACATTATTAAAAATAATACTATCGAACCGAAGAATGTACCTGAATTATTTCTTATTGTTCAAATACTTTATACAGGAGTATTAACTATTTCTAAAACTCAATTCGAAAACAATACCCGTAGTGCTTTTTGTGGAACATTAATAAAATTTGTTTTCCATAGTTTGATAGAGAGAAATAAAAATGCGGAAAACGAAACTCAAATATCTTCAGATTTACTTCATTTAGATCAATTAATTGATACATCTATTAGTTTATTAAATTTCAAGTCTATTATTAAACCAAAAGCTTGTTGTTCTATTATGTAACAAATTTTTAGAAATCACTAGTTTTAGGATACAAATTTAGATTAATGATAAAAAACAACTATCTAGACGTTTAAAATATGAGTTGCTATGTAATTTATGAATTAAAATAAATATTAAGTAATATTATAATGACATCATCTTATAACACACCAAGTTGGGGGATAAATTCAACTTTTGTATTCGATCAAACTAGTTCGACACCATTTTCATCAGGTACACAAGATATGTTTGATTCTACAAATAGACCGGGTGTTTTTTTGATGAACGGTAGTCAAGGCAATACGACAGCATATTATCCTATTTTTTGTAGTGTATCGAATACTGCTTTTATAAATGTACAAAATGGAACCGACGATGCTTATTTAGTATATCCGGGATATGGATTTCAATTATTTAATGCAGCAAATTATTCAACACAAAATAACGCGAATTATTCATATACTTATTTTAATTCTAGTAATCAACCTGTTGTATTTAGTTTATATACTACTGCGACTAGCCTAGCTTTTCCAAACGCGGCTTGCGGTGTTTCGTCACACAATGTTACTCCAGGTTTTGGAATAAACAGATATCCAGTCAATTCAACTAGCTCAATTAGAATTTATTATAGAAATACTACCTCCATTACTATTTCAGGAATATCATAATAATGTAAAAAAATTACAAAATACAAATAATACAAATAATTATTTGTATTTTACATAATAATTTATTACACATTTATTCGGTCTTCTCATTGCGTTTAATCTTATCACGAACTAACATAAGTTCATCAAATACAGCAGGTTCTTTACCTCTCATAAAATGTGTTAACTTAGCTTCATTTGTAGCAAGTAATAAATTTTTTAGATCCTCATTTTGAGAAAACTTTGCGTATTGAGCCGCATACATTTCCTTTTTATTACGAGCACCAAAGAAATCAGAGTCAACAGATACTTCAACTGGTCTTAATAATTCTCCCTTATATTTGCCTGATTTGCCTCCAGCTCCCTTTGCCATAGCAGTATCTTTTGATAAATCTGTTCCTGAATCAAGAGAGAAACTCAAATAAAAGTCTGGATGAGTTTTCTTAAATTTAGAGCCCTGGTAATAATGTTCTACTGAAGCCCATTGGTGATTATCCAATGAAAATGGTTGAACCCAAAAATTAGATAACTTTTTACGCCATTGTGGAATAGTTGCTAGCTCAGAAAATTCCTTAAGTCTTTCTGATGGAATTTTCTCTCCACTACCTTTTCCAGGAAGAGGTTTATCTAAAGACTTTGAGTAAAATTGAAAAATAATATCATCATTATATAGTCCTCTCAATTTACTTTCAGAGAGATCTTCATATTTTGCTTCTTTTATTTCTTCTCTTGTTTTTCCTGTTTTAAATTTAATAAAATCAGGAATAATAGCAAATGGTCCAGAATTTCTTTCCATACACTTATCAGCAATCATCTTCTTTATATCATAAGGTATTTCAGAAAATTTAAATATTAATTTTTTTTTATAGGTTATTAATTTATAATGATCTCCCGTATGATCTACAATAATATAAAACTCTGGTGTGAAACGACCTCTTTGAACTAATATTTCATCACTTAAATGTCCACATTGTAAAACATTTTTCATATCACCGCTTTTAAATAATTCACTAGACATAACAATAAATTTAATATTTAATATTCTCTCTAATGTTGTTATAGCCCATGTATCTGCCCAAAAATCACAATGTCTTATCTTATTTTTAAAAGCTTCAATAGTATCAATTCCTTTCATAAATTTATATTCTGTAAGTATTTGAGTTGTTATTTTTTTTTCTTTAACAAGTCTATCATGTTGTTCTTTTACCTTTTTGGCTTCACTTGAAATAATTTTTTGTTCATTTCTATCAATTACTTCAGCAAATCTCTGCTGTAACATTAAATATTCTGATTCCAATTCTTTTATTTGTTGAGTGTCTTTAATAAGAGCAGCATAATACATATCATAGTGCTCTTTATAATTTAAAAAAATCTTTTCAGTAACATCTTTTGATAATTTTTTTCTTAATTTATTTACAGATGTGTGCTGAGCTATACTAGAAAACGCATCTCTAACAGTGGCAAATAAACAATCACCTCCACCTTCATTATCTATTATACCATAAAACTTATTTTTCATAAATTTTGTAACCCATGTATCTTTTGGATCAGCATGATATTTTTCTTTATAATCTTTAGCTTGCTTGGCAGTTTCTTCATTTAATAAAGGTGGCAATGGAACACCTTTTGTAAAAACAAAAATGTCCTTTCTCTCTTCAGGTATTTCATAAAATTCATTATAATCATTTGCTGCTTTTTCTTCATCAGAAACTTCTCCTTCTTCTTCTTCATCTTCTTCATCTTTTGCTTCACCTTTTTTTGATGGTAATCTTATAAGAGGAACTTCGGGTTTTAATCGCAATTTATTTAAAAATTTTTCAGTAACAAACGCATAAATTAATGGGTCATTTATTTTTTCAACATCTAAATTACTATCTTCATCTAATAGAGACATATAATCTGAAGCTTTTATTTCATAAACACCAATTTGAACAACTTTATTATTATATTTAACTAAATAAATTGGAAAATACATAATATTCTTGTCTTCAAATGTATTTTTTCCACTGCCAACAGCAATAATTACATCTACGCCTTTTATTTCTAATTGATATAGATTAGCCTCCATTTTAAGATCTGCTGAATCGACACTTTTTAATTCAGGATAACTAACATCACTATCTATTTTTGATAACACCATATAATATTACTATATTTTATATTTAATACAAATTAAATACAAAATACAAATTTTATTTTTACCACAATATATATTTTTTCATAAATTTATCATTTTTTAATTCATTTATATAAAACCATAAATTTTGTCTTTTAAATACAATATCATTATTAATAGGATCATTTTCAAAATTTACCAAAATTTCTATAGTTTGTTCCTTATTACATTTATTGGTTTTTATTTCTTTTAAAAAACCATAGTATTCGCATATAACTAATAATTCTTTAACAGTATAGTTTTCATTATAATTAATTATTTGTGGCATTGCTATTTCATGATTATATAATTGTTGATCTTCTATTTGTAGTAATAATTCATTTATATCAAAATCTGTAGTATCATTTTCAGAATGAATTAAATCTACTGTATCATGTAAAAAAAAATGAATATTCTCATCTATATTATTTATGCTGGATTGTTCAGTCATTACTTAAATATTTCTTTATCTATTTAAATAATTATTTTACTATACTTTTTTCCACTTTTAAGAAAAGTGGAGCAAAAATTTTTAGAAAATATTATTTATAGTTTTATAATTTTATAAATGTGTTTGGCTCAACCTTTTCAAATGTGGAATTACATATCAATTAAGTCCATAAATTTAAACAATGATTTATTTGTTAAGCTTTTATAATCTTTCACCTTACTATTGGCAATTTTATCAATGACTTCAGAAATAGTATATCCTTCAATTGATAAATAATCATCACCGTCATCATTATTATACAATTCCTTCTTATATAATATTACAACTGTTTCAGTTAATTCATCTACTTCATTTTTCTTATTATCTTGTGAAATAAAAGTATAAAGTTGTGAAAGAAGATTTCTAGTTATATTCATTATCTTTCCCTGAGTAATCATACTATTTGACATTAAATTCAAATAGAAAGCAGCAAGAGCCTTTCTCTTTTCATTTATTTTATTAATTTCACAAAATTTATCATAATTTACCTTAGGATCAACATATTCAATTATATTAAATAGCTCTGTAAAATTTTCTAAATTTTTCTCAAAAGTATCTTTCATTGTAGGATATTTACTAGATAATTCAGAATATAAATCAGCATATACTTTTGAGTAATATCTATTTGTAGAAGCAATATCAAATAGAGTTGCACTCAATCTTGCCATATTATCAATAGTAATATTTTCACTAATTAATCTATCTATTATATCAAAAATTTTATTAACTATATCTATGTAATTTTTATCTGTTAATTTATTAAGATTTGCTCTTATAGCATCTATATCAGCATCAAGACCTGCTTTCTCTTCAATCTTTGTAGGCTGAAAATTTCTAATAGCATTCCAATCTTCATCATTTATAATTTCTTGTGCCTTTCCGCGACGACCTCTTTTAAAACCTCCATTGCCATTTTCTCTAGTTGTTTCAGATTTAATTGGATTTTCTTGTTTTTGAAATACAGGTGTTTTCACGTAATCAGGTGATCCAACTTGTAACGCCAATTCAGAAATTCTATTTAAAGTTTCATCTGGCAATTTATAACTAAATCCTTGAAAAAGGATTGAATTAAAATCATCAATACTATATTTGTTAATACTAACCGACATTATAATAGTATATTATAATATACCATACCATTTATATCAATTTTTTTAAAAATATAATAATATTTATAAATACACTTAAATAGATTTGATGATAATATATATATAATGTCAGCTAATTCTACAGTTAACGATCTATTTGGTATTAACGAAGACGTATATGATTCTTCGTATGAAATTCTAGCATGGGATGATCTAGAAATTGATCCCAATTTATTAAGAGGTATTTATGCTTATGGTTTTGAGAAACCTAGTCCTATTCAACAGAAGGCTATAAAGCCTCTTATTCTTAAAAAAGATATTGTAGCGCAAGCACAATCTGGAACAGGTAAAACAGCGACTTTTACTATTGGTGCCTTAGCAAATGTAGACATCACTGATAATAGCACGCAAATTTTAGTTTTATCTCCAACAAAAGAGCTTACTACACAAACAGCAAAAGTATTTGCTGGACTAGGAGGTATGCTTGATGGTCTTCGTATTAAGACTGTTTATGGAGGTTCTGCTTTTGAAGAAAGTAGTAGTTTTTCAAATAAAACAGTCCCTCATGTTATTTGTGGTTGTCCTGGACGTGTTTATGATATGATGCGTCGTGATAAAATTAATTCTAGAAAAATTAAGCTAGTTATTTTAGATGAAGCTGATGAAATGTTATCTAGTGGATTTAAAGACCAAGTTTATAATATTTTTCAGAATTTTAGTAGCACTATTCAGGTCGCGCTTTTTAGTGCTACTATGCCTGACGGTATTAACACTATTATTAGTAAAATTATGAGGAATCCTGTAAAGATTAGTGTTAAACGAGAAGCATTAACATTGGAAGGTATTAAACAATATTATGTTGCTATTGACGATGATCACCAAAAATACGCTACATTAAAGGACCTTTTTTCATATTTATCTATTTCACAATGTATTATTTATTGTAATAGCATTAAACGAGTTCAAGATTTATATGAAGCAATGAAGGATGATGAGTTTCCAGTTTGTCGTATTCATGGTAATATGGATAAAACTGATAGAGAAACTGCTTTTAATGATTTTAAAACTGGAGGTTCTCGTGTATTAATTTCTTCCAATGTTACTGCTCGTGGTATTGATATTCAGCAAGTTAGTATTGTTATTAATTTTGATTTGCCAAAATGTGTCCACACATATCTTCATAGAATTGGACGAAGTGGTAGATGGGGTAGAAAAGGTGTTGGAATTAATTTTATTACTAGACGAGATGTAAGTAAGATTAAAACAATTGAAGAACATTATTCTACTCAAATTTCTGAAATGCCTTCTGAATTTGGGTTTTTATCTGGAATTTAGATTATAAAAGTAATTTTAAAAGTTACTTAAAAATTTAGATAATAAATTATATAGACACATTATGTCATATGATTATTTAATGTATACAGCATCTGTTTGGTTTTTTCTTTGTTATATTCCAGATTTTTTTGCTAATATTATAAATAAAAACGCAAATATATATAATGTATATGAAAAATTAATTATTCTAATAGCTACTACTTTTGCTTTAAGTTATTCAATTACTATAAATAATAATGCGCTAATTATTAATTATGCGCCAATTTTTTGTTTAGATTTTATATCTTTATTAATGAAGTCATATTATGCTTATAAAAATAGAAATATAGATGTTCGTGTATTAAATGGTAAAATAGCTTTTGAAAATGTATTACATCATGATATTGAAACTCCTATTCACAATATTGAAAATCATATTTGTAATAAACCTTTATAAAATTTAGATATATATTGCTTTTTATTTTTGTAAATTTATATTATATTATAATATAATATAAACATGAAGTTTAACACGAAAATAAAAAACATTAATTTTTTTGTAATAATTATCATATTAATAATTACTTATTTTATTTTTAAACGACAAATTAATATTAATTTAATGTTTTTTATGTACGATATTTACGCATTATTTGGATTGTATTGGCAAACAGAACCTGAATATTGTTCACCAATGAAATATGGATTTACACCAGTTATGCCGTTAGAATATTATGCCGAATTTAATAAAGCAGTTTTTGATAGAATACCAACTGGAGATAATACATTGAATAATGAGGAGGTCATGAGAATATGTGATAGAAATTTAGAATGGTTAAGAAAAAATGGTGAAATATATGATAAACCAAAAAAAATTGAAGTTTTGTATGTAGATCAAAATGATTTTAAAGAAAAAGTTTTATATTATGTTAAAAATGATTATCCATTTGTGATGCGAGGAGTAGATTTAACATGTTTTAAAAATATGAGATACGATGCTCTAATGAAAAAAGCAGGCAATAATAAAGTTTATATGAGCCCTAGTGCGGAAGAAAGTTGTCCAGATAATGTATTTACTGAACTTAAAAATGTTGCTAAAAATAAATGCTATATAACAAATTCTACCAATTTATTTTATCATTATGAAGATTTACTTCCTGATTCTGATATGGATATTATTAAAAATATATTAGACGGTTATATGACAAATAATAGTAAGCAATTATTTTTAGGTGTTGTAAAAGGTACTGGGACAGCTATGCACGCAGCTTACACAAATAATTTTTTTATAATGATACAAGGAGAGAAAAAATGGACATTTTTTAATCCAAATCAATTAGCACTTATATACCCTTGCTTTCAAGAGAAAGGTATTTACATGGCATCAGAAACTAGATTTTTAAATATGGATACATATATATCTATTGATAAATTTCCATTAATGAAATATGTAGAAAGATATGAAATAGAATTAGAAGAGAGAGATATTTTATATAATCCTATGTCCTGGTTCCATTCTGTTTATAATAAAACAGATATTTCTGTGGCTTGTTCTACAAGATGGTCTAAATCGCCTAATATTCCTGATGCCCATATGTTGCGTTATGGTCATATGATTAATCCTGAGTTAAGAAGTTATGTAAAAGACATTTATATTAGCACTGGTGTGCTAGGAATATCACAAATTGATGAGCATAAACATATGATTGGAGAGAATGATCCAGATGCTATACCTTATTGGGATAAATATACAAATGATTCACATAAAATTTGTAAAGATGAAGATTGCTCTATTCATTGGCATAAAAATACAAATAATTATATGTATATATAAATATTTCTAATCAAGTTATAAAACTGTAATAAAAATTTATATATATTTATCAAGATTATATACAAGTAAATTCCATATTATAAAATAGAATATATACAAGTTAATAATATGACTAGCCCATTTTTGTCGTGTATAATTATATACTTTGAGTAAAATAATTGTAGCTAATACAAGAGTTGGCGCTAACACACTTATTAACAAATATCTATTTTCTTTTGAAAGGTTAAATTGTTTAGCTAAGAATAATGATAATACATTCATTAAACCTAAAGCAACTGGTGCTAAAAAAGTATATGATTTATAACTAAAATTAAAGTCTTTTTTCTTAAATTGTAACACACAAAAAAAATAAGGCAAAAATACCAAACACGATGAACCAATAACAAATGCTCTTAAATACTCATTATCCATATTTATATATATAAATATTTATATAAATATTTATATAAATATAAAATATATTATTCCATATACCATTATAATTACACATATTTATCTAGATTAAATACAACAAAATTCCAAACAATAAAATATAATAAATATAACTGTATATAATGACTAATTCTATGAACAAAAGTATAGTTATATACGTTAAAAACGGTTACTGTAATCATAACTAGTGTAGGAGCTAAAATACTTATTAATAAATATCTATTTATTTTTGAAAGATTAAACTGTTTAGCTATGAATAATGACGCAACATTCATTAATCCTAAAACTATTGGCGCAAGAAAAGTATAAAATGTATAATTATAATTAAAGTATGATTTCTTAAAACGCGATACCACAAAAAAATATGGTAAAAATACCAAATATGATGAACCAATAACAAATGCTCTTAAATATTCATTACCCATATTATATATAGATATTTAATAGATATTTAATACAAATTTAATAATTGAATTCGTAAAATAACAACAATATAAATTCTTTATAAAATATAATGTTTAATACAGATTTCTTTTATAAAGAAGATAAAGAAGATAAACAAGATAAAGAAGATAAACAAGATAAAAAACTAGGTAAACAAGATGAAGATCAAACTAGCACTGTGAATAAAATTAATGATTTTTTTAAGTTACCTATTTACTATAATGAAAAGAAGATTGCTCTTAAACAAAATTTAATAACAGATTTAGAACTTATAAAAACTGTAGATACATCTTCTAACTCAATTTATTCATTTTATTTTAATACTGATAATGATGTATCTAATAAATTAACAGAACAAGTTGCTGATTTTTATACAACTGATATTTCATTCTTAAAAGATAATCAAAAACTTATTAAATCATATAATCCTCCTATAAGCAAATATACATATTATTCGCCAAACTATAAATCGATTATAAATATTTGGAATGAATTAAAAGTTGACAGCGGTTTTAGAGAGAAATATTACTATCTTGATTGGGAAATGATTGAATTTTTAAATACATCTGAAATTTTTCTACAATTTATGAGCATTTATAACTTATGTTCTCCTATTTTCTCTCTATTTATTCCTGTAATTATACTAATCATACCATTTTTTATTTTAAAAATGAAAAATATTGAAATAACAGTTAGCGAATATATTAGTGTATTAAAAGTTGTTGCGCAAACAAATGCTATTGGAAAATTATTTACAGTAAACTTTAGCGATATTGGAACACAAGAAAAATTATATATTTTAATTTCAGCAGGGTTCTATTTATTTTCTATTTACCAAAATGTCATGGTATGTGTTCGTTTTAATAATAATATGAAAACTATTCACAATCATTTTAGGGAAATTGAAGTATATTTAGATAATACTGTTCAATCAATGGACAATTATCTTAAATACGCAAACCAAATGACTTCTCATAAAGGGTTTAATGACCAATTAATTAAAAAACGAGAGATTTTAGATAAAATTAATTCCAAAATAAAGACTATTTCAGAATATAGCATATATAATATTAGTAAGCTTAAAGAAATTGGAAGAGTATTAAAATATTTTTATGAATTACATACAGATACTACATATGAAGATGCTATCATGTATTCTATAGGATTTAATGGTTACATCGATTGTATAGAAGGGTTACAGAAAAATCTTCTAGAGAGAAAAATTAATTATGCTAGTTTTGTTGACAGCAATAAGAAAATTGTATTTAAAAATAGTTATTATGCTAGCTTGATGAATGATAAACCTATCAAAAATACTATAAAATTAAAGAAAAATTTAATTATTACTGGACCCAATGCTTCAGGAAAAACAACCATTTTAAAATCAACGCTTATTAATATTATATTTACACAGCAATTTGGATGTGGATTTTATCAATCGTCAAATTTTAAACCATTTGATTATATTCATTGTTATCTAAATATTCCTGATACATCTGGACGCGATAGTTTATTTCAAGCAGAAGCAAGAAGATGTAAGGAAATTTTGGATATTATTCAAGAAAATAAAAAAGCGACGCATTTTTGCGTATTTGATGAACTTTATTCGGGAACAAATCCTGAAGAAGCCGAGGTAAGCGCTATATCATTTATGTTATATTTACAAAAATATAAAAATGTTACATCAATGCTTACAACACATTTTATTAAAGTCTGTAAAAAATTAGATAAAGAAACTAGTATTCAAAATTATAAAATGATTACTGAAAAACAAAATAATAAAATTATTTTTATGTATAAATTAGATAAAGGAATTTCGGAAGTAAAAGGCGGAATAAATGTGTTGACAGAAATGAATTACCCTAAGGAAATTATTGAACACTCTATTAGTCAACAGTAATTCTTGTAAAATTATAAATAAAAATAATATAAATAAAAATAATATAAATAAAAATAATATAAAAATAATATAAATAAAAATAATATAAATTAAATTCGTTAATTAATAAATTAATTTATATATCCTTTCTGTAATAAAATGGCTTCCTTAGCAGATTTATTTAGTCCTACATTTTTAATATTTTTAGGAATATTAGTATTAGTAGTAGCTCTTCTAGTTGTTTATTTTGAAAGTAAAACGAGAGAACAAAATCACCGAATAGCATCCATGCTTAGTTTAGTATCCACTTTAGCTGAAGATGTTAATGGTATTAAATTTGGTTTAAATCATTTGGCTGTAAATTATATGGGAGGTGGCCAACCTTTAGCACAAAATACTGAAACTAATAATTTTCTCAATCAAGAAAATCTAATTCCTGTATCTGACGATGATAATGACGATGATGATGATGACGACTTTGAAGAAGAGGATGAAAGCAATACTTCAGAAGATGAAAATACAGTTTTATTACTAGATGAAAATGATAGTGATGATGGTGACAATAATATGGAATTAATTGAAAATGAAGTTGATAGTGATAGCGACAGTGAATTTGGTGATAGATTAGAAGTCAAAGTTTTAAAGATCAATATTAGTAATGAACTTAACGATGATATTAATGAACTTAATGATAATATTAATGAAATAGAATTAGAAACTAGTAATGATTTAAATGAACTTGTTGATGATCTAGAAGAACCAGAAGAACTAGAAACAATAAATGATGAACAAAATATTACAGATACACAACATGATCTCGATTTTGATATTAGTAATTTAAAGACAATTAATATCAATTTAGAAGAATCTAAGAATGATGCTACTGATTATAAGAAACTTTCCATCCAGAAATTAAGAAGCATTGTTGCTGAAAAAGGATTAGCTGGAGATACTTCAAAATTGAAGAAACAGGATTTATTTAAATTACTTGGTGTTGAATAAAGATTTAAAAGATTTTTATATTAATTTTATCTTATAAATATATAAATGAGTTGGTCGACCTGCTACTCCGGATCTAATAATTATCAATTTAACTCTCCACCAATCATGTCAGATGGTCGCAATTGGGCACAATGGCAACCGGACGCTGTGGTTAACGAGAGAATTCAAAGACAAGAAGGTATTCAAAATAACTGGACATATCGCCAGTTCCTCCAAAATAATGGACTTCAAATTATGAAATACAATACAACCGAAACGTGCTATACATTAGGTTTAGATCCTCATGTTAAATCCGATCGCACACCATCAGATAATGTCCCTTACAAATTTAGAAATGTATTTGACACAAGTAAACCTGGGTTTGGATACTGTAATAGTGATCTTAAAAATCCTTATTTGACCACCGAACAATTAAATGCTCGATTAATTGCCCCTTCTATTAATCCTGCTAATTTTTCAAATTAAATAAATAAATATATTATTTATATATGTATTTATTCGTTGGGATTACACAATTTATGAAAATTTTTAATCCATATTTTAGAAAACATTTATTAGAGACACTAGAAAGTCACGAATATTTATTTTTAAATACATTCTTAGTGGCATTTTTTGTAATGTTATATTTTATTTATACATTATTTTCGCATGACAAGTATATTCATAAATTAGCATATAAAATTAGAAATCTAACAACAACACAAATAGTTTATTTTATTATTATTGCGCTTGTAACTGTTATATCATCCCTTATTCTTATTCATTTTGATAAACATTATAATACACCATTAATTAATGGATTATTTACCAAAGTAGTAGCAGCTGCATTATTATTATTAGTCGGAATTTTTATATTTAAGGAAAATTATAATTATAAACAAATATGTGGTATTGTTTTAACTGTAGTTGGATTATTTTTAATTTCTTGTAAATAAAGATTATTAACTGTAAAAAAGATAAAAGATAATAAATTAAACAACCAATTTAAATATTTTAATTTATATTATTAAATGAAAATATTATCTATTGATGTTGGAATTAAAAATTTAGCATTCTGTCTTTTTGATAAATCAGAAGATCTATCACATTTTAAGGTTACAAAATGGGATATTATTAATATATCAGAACAAGAAGATGATTTGCTTTGTGGATTTACTGAAAAAAATATTACCTGTAATAAACCAGCTAAATTTAAGAAAAATGATCAGTGTTTTTGTTTAAAACATTCAAAAAAACAATCAAATTTACAAATACCAACATCTCAACAAAAACCAGCCTTTATAAATAAACAAAAAATTCAAAAACTTTGTGAAATAGCAAGTAGTCATGGAATAAAATATCAACTAAAGGTTAAAAAAAATGATTTAGTTCAATTAATTAATGAATATGTTCATCAAAATTATTTTGAAAATATTGAAAGCAAAAGAGCTGACAAAATTAATTTGTTTAATATTGGATTAAATATTAAAACAAAATTTAACAAATTATTTGAAACTGAAAAAAAAATAGATTATATTATTATTGAAAATCAAATAAGTCCTATTGCTAGTAGAATGAAAACTATTCAGGGTATGATTGTTCAATATTTTATTATGTCAAATATCCAAGTAGATCATATAGATTTTATTTCTGCTGCTAATAAGCTAAAAGATTTTGAAACAAATAAAAATAATAGTGAAAATAAAGACAATATAGACCTAGATAAGACATCAAAATCAGAAAAACCAGAAAAATCAGAAAAACCAGAAAAAACTAAATATAGTGAAAGGAAAAAAATGGGTATTTCCAAATGTTTAGAAATAATTACAAATGACTTTAGATTTAATGAACATGTTAATTATTTTAGCAAACATAAAAAAAAAGATGACTTATCCGATTCTTTTCTTCAAGGACTATGGTTTATTCATCATCATAAGTTGTAAATCGTATATAAAAACAAATTTATATATAAAAATAATTTAAATTTATTAATTTTATATATTTTAGAATTCGTAATACTTAAAATTAAATGTTCTAATGAATCAATAGATATAATGTCAGATATTTTGGAAATTACTGAATTAGATTTTAATGACAAAAGTGGCTGGGAAAACAAGTCCAGTAATTTTGGAGGTGGTCTAGAATTGTTAATGAATGATAAAATTAAGGAAAGTGGTGGCCCATCTAGTGATATTAATTTAGATTATTTAAATAATCTAGAAAATGAATTGAATAATCTTGTGGATGATATTCCTTCCAATAGTTATAAACCTAAATCTGATTTATTTAATAAGCCAAGTGTATCTTTTAATGAGGAACCTTCTATTAAATTTGGCGATTCAAATATTGGTCAAGGAACCGCTCAGACCGAGAATGATAGCAAAACATGGGATGGTTATGGAAAATTTAACAATATTCCAATGAACCCAGATAAATCAATTCCTATGGAACCAAAATTATCAAAAGAGGACATGCTTAGAGAGAAGTTTAAGTATTTAAGAAAGCTTGAAGGCCTTGAGAAGAAGGGAGTTGAGCTCTCAAAGAAGTATAATATGGAGTCATCTCTTCAGGAAATGATGGGCGAATATGAAACTATTATGGAAGAGAAGACTAAACAAAATTCAGTTAAGTTCCAAGGCAATATGTTAATGGCTTGTATTAATGGTATTGAATTTTTAAATGGTCGTTTTGATCCATTTGATATTAAATTAGATGGTTGGAGTTCTCAGGTTGAAGAAAATATGAATGATTACGATGATGTTTTTGGTGAACTTTATGAAAAATATAAGAGTAAGGCATCAATGGCTCCAGAACTTAAGTTATTATTTCAATTGGGTGGTAGTGCCATGATGATACATATGAGTAACACTATGTTTAAGAGTGCTATGCCAGGTATGGATGATATTTTGCGCCAAAATCCCGACTTAATGCGTTCTTTCCAAAATGCCGCAGTTAATTCCATGTCTCAATCCGCACCAGGCTTTTCCGGATTTATGGGCAATATGATGAACCCTGAACCACAAGTCCCTCAAGGACGCGGGCCTCCTCCACCAATGGCTACGCAAGGTCCTAATGCGGTTCCTCTGCCAATGGGAAGAGCTGGTAATAACAGTTATGGCAACAGACCTGATCTAAATATGGGACGCAGTTCTTTTGCTGAAGATGGAATTAGTCTTAGAGAGAATTTTGAAAGGCCAGATTTACAAGATAGAACCACTAAACGACCTGTTGGTCGTGCTGAAATGAAGGGGCCAAGCGATATTACTGATATTCTCTCTGGATTAAAAACTAAGACTATTAATATTCAAGAGCCTGCTTCTAATCCCTCAAATATTAGTAATATGAACGATAGTAGTACTATTAGTATTAGTGAATTGAAGGAGCTACAATCTGATGGTAATATGCCAAAGCGTAGTGGTCGTCGTAAGAAGTCTGCTAGCAATACTGTTTCTCTCGATATCTAAGGTAGAGACAAAATAATCCTTTTGTCATTACTTTTTTAAAAGTATATTTACATCATTTTTACACCTGTCCAATACATATTTTTTAAAGTTTTATTTAAAAAATAAGCATGAAATCTATTTGGTATCCATTTACACATAGGAACCATAGTATGTCTTATTTTGTTGTTCTGATATATACTTATAATTTTACTATATTTATCTGCTTTTTCATATGAGTCAAATGGATAACAATGAAACTTTCCTATAGATTGGGTGTCACCCTTATTTTCTACACATAAATATACTCGATCATACCAATTGTTTTTATTTGAATTACTATTATTTGGACTACTATTAGATGAATTACTATTATTTTGATTATAAGAATCATATATTAATGAGCTCTCGGTTAGTGATGCCATTATTTAATAATATAAATTTATTTTTAAACCTATATTATTAATATATTATTGAATATAAAAACATATACAACAAATTGAGAATAGATGTCCGACATCTATATTACATCCATAGCACCCATAACAATTACATAAGTCGCAGCCTTTATCTTGTTCTTTCTTCTTTTTTTTTACATCTTTTATTAAAATTTCTTCTATTTTCTCTCTATTATCCATTTTATAATAAATATTAAAATAATTTTTAAATAAATTTAATATAATTTTTAAATAATTATATTGATATTTATATTTAAAAAAAATATCTTTTAAATTAATAATGAGACAAAATACAAGACAAAGGTCTACACCAAATACCACCGCAAATAATTCAATGACAAAATGCCACAAAGGTGGTGTAAAAATTAAAGAAACTAATAACGGTTATATAGCAGATCCCTTTCAAAATGTTAATCCATTCAATATTGTCCCTGAAGAAAAGAGAGAAGATATTCAATATAATAAATCTGATTATAGTACTTTAGATTTAAATATTGATCATTATTCCAGACCTGAACTTTATCAATTATTTGGACTAACATCATCAATTGCTTTAACTGAAAACATTATGAAAGAATGTAAAAAAATGGTATTAAAAACACATCCAGATAAATCACAATTAGATAATAAATATTTTATTTTCTTTTCAGGAGCATATAAAAAATTATTAGGTATCTATGAATTTCAAAATAAAGTTAATTCAAAGAAAACTACAACTACAACTAGCGAATATCATGATACAAATAATGGCGAAGTTTTAGATAAAATGTTTGATATGAATACTGAATTAAAAGATCCTAAAAATTTTAATAATTGGTTTAACCAACAATTTGAAAAACATCGTTTAGAAGATCCTGTATCAAGTGGTTATGGTAATTGGCTTAAATCAGATGAGGACATTGTTTTCACACCCACAAATATTACAAAAGATAAAATGGCTTCAGAAATTGAAAAAAGGAAGAGAGAAGTAAAGGCTGTTACTACTTATACTGGAGTAGGTGATTTATTTTCTTCTACTTTTGGAGGGTCATCTTTAATGGCTTATGATAGTAATTTTACTTCAGGTTCTCTCTTCAGTAATGAAGGAATGGGTTTTACAGATTTACGTCAAGCATATGCTGAATCAGTTATTCCTGTTACAGAAGAAGATTATAATAATATTCAAAAATTTAAATCGGTTGATGAATATAAACGACATCGTGATGGAACAAATGTTGTTCCACTTAGTAAAGAGGAATCAATGCGTCAGCTATATCATGAAAATAAACAAAAGGATGAGGAGTCTGCCGCATTAGCATTTTATTATGCTCAGCAATCTGAAAAAGCTAAGAAAAATGAAAATGATTTTTGGACTGGATTAAAACAAGTGACTAATTGGTAATTTTACACCTTTAAGAAAGATGGAGCCAAATTTTATTATTTTGATCAACTTTTATTATACATTTTTCAAAGGTATTTAAATACATTATCATAATATATTTATATTATGAAAATTATAGAAAAAATAATTTTAATAACATCTTTGATAACACCATTTAATGCTGAATACATATTACGAGGTTGTAATAGAATAGGAAATATGGCTTTATATGGAATTTTTCTTGATATTTATAATAAAAGAAACATTTATTATTTTTCAATAACATTATTATTTATTGAATACATAAATAATCATACTATGTATTGTATTCTATTAGTATTATTATCATTCGCGGCTTTTATAAATAGTTGTATTAAATGGAGTGATATAATTTTTTATAATATAAAAAATTAATAGACAAATTTACAAATATAAATAAAAAATTAAAACAAATTAAACATATAATTTTATATTTATACAATAATATGAGACTTCTACCTATATTAACCAGCACATTATTACAAAATAGACGTATGAATACACTGCTATTTTCATCTATTACAAATTTGGATAAACCATCTTGTAATAGTTGTAAATTTTATAAACCAGAAAAACATGATAGATTCGACTCTACATTTTCAAAATGTTCTCTCTATGGAAATAAAAATCTTCATACAGGAGAAATAGAATATTCTTATGCTACTGATTGTAGAAAAAATGAAACTTTATGTGGACAAGAAGGAAAATTATACGAAGAAAATACATCAATAAGTATGTCAATACTTTCGCATCATTTTGAAAAATATTCAATAATATATCAAGTATGTATAGGTTATTTAATTATAGTTTATCTTACTATTAAATACTAAATAATATCTACATTTTCTTACACTACTTCATTATCATAAGATTTCACTTTCAGCATTTATATAAACATTATGGTCACTCCATTCTGAACGACATGTCGGACATGTTTTAGTTCTATTATAAGCATTACAACTAACAAACCAGCTTATAATAGCATATTCATTATAACAATTTCTACAACTACAGCATAACATATATCTTTCATTTTCTTGAATTTCCGCATGTTGTATAGGACACATATTTTGATCTTGTTCGCAAATCTTACGGTTTACCACTTGACTTATATAAGGAATATCATTTAATGAAACATCATATATATGTAAAGTCTCCTCATTGCGTCTAATATCTCTTTGAATAAAAGGTCGTATTATATCATCAATAGGTGTCAAAGGATGTGTATCAAAATCCTGATATAAATTTAAACTATTATGTATATTTCGAATATTAAATACACCGTCTCGTTGATTATAATTATTTTTACTTAAAGCATATACGCGAACCTTCTGTCTTCTATGTAAAAACTTTAGATTTAAAAAATGACTTTCAATACTATCAAAATTAATTGAACCTCTATAAGAATTATGTGTATTATTTTCATATAGTTCTTCAGAATTAAAAGGAAAATAAATCATATCATCACTTATTTTTACACATTTTTGTCTTATTAAATATGAATCATAATGAAATCGTATAAATTGATTTGTATAAAATTTAATTTCTTGTAGATATTCAAATATACGGGTTGATTCAATAAAAAATCCTTTAACAAAACCACCAAACCTGTTGGTTCTAATTCTAAACTCATCGCTATTTACATTATTTAAAGCATTTATTTGAATAGAACTTATTTTTTGAATACTATTACTACTTACATCTACATGAAATCTTAGGTTTCTTCGATCAATAGAATATGTCCTACATAATAAAGCAAAATTCATTTGTTGATCGTGATATATATTCATACTATTATTTCCAGCTAAATGAATACATGAATAATCAATCGCAAATTTAATTTCATAATTTTGTAATCCGCATAAATTTATGTTACCAAAAAACATATCAAATGGAATTTGTAAATATAATTTATTATTAATAATTTCTGGAGTTTTTAAATTCCATAATAAAGCTAGTGGTATTTTAACTATATCTCTGGTGCCAATAGTAAAATTTAATCTTAATGGATTTATATATGTTTGAAAAAATATTAAATTAGAATGATTATTTAGACTTAAAATAAGACATTCAGGTTTTATTTTATCAAATATTGGAGGATTATTTATAATTAATTCATTATTATTATTAAAATCATATGTTTTATAACCAATAGCAATATTTTCTGGAGTAAGAGAGTTTATTTCATCTTCGTGATTTCCTGATAATTGAAGTAATGAAGCGCCAATTTCCGACATATAAAGTGATATTCAAATACTTTTATATTACTTTTATATTACTTTTATATTACTTTTATATTACTTTTATATTACTTTTATATTACTTTTATATTACTTTTATATGTTGTGGAAAAAAAGACTTCCTTTAACCATAAATATTTTATAGCATTAAATAAATAATAATATAAATATAAATTATATAACAATGGGGAAAAAATCAATCCGTCTCTATTCAAATCCAACAGAAGTCTATCGCAGAGCAAAAAAATATCTTGGGAATACAGCAAAGATTGGACTTTCTACAAAAAAAGAAAAAAAATATATGGTTACCACACCGAACGGTAGGATTGTTCATTTTGGACAAATGGGTTATGAAGACTACACAAAACACAAGAATAAAACACGCAGAAAAAATTATCTCAACCGGTCATCAAGAATTAGAGGGGACTGGAAGAAAGATAAATATAGCGCTAATAATCTGTCAAGGATCCTTCTATGGTAAGTTAAATAAATTATTTTTTTAATATAATTTTTCTAAAAGTATAAGCCTTAAATAAATTATTTTTTTGCTATAATTTTTCTAAAAGTATAAGCGTTAAATTAATATAATTATTATTTAGCTTTATAATAAATGGAAAAATCAACAGAAGAAGATATAGTTGAATTATTTAATAAAGAAAATTGTATATTTAAACGTTATGGAGTTAATAAATACATTCTTGACTATGAAATGGAAAATAAAAATATTTACATGGAAAAAATTATAGATTTTTCATTAATTCAATTAATTTATAATTTAAATCCTGATATTTATGAACATATTGAATTTAATAAAATTAATGAAAATGAAGCAGTCGCAATTCTTTTAATTAAGCATTTTTTTGAAGATATAGGATTTCCACAAAGATACTCTTTTATGAATATTAAAAAAATAGTTGAAAAAAATAAAATTTTATTTAAAGCTCAAACAATTATACAGAATAAAAAACCAACAAACATTCCACCTGAAGCTCAAGTATTATATATAGATAATTTAACATGTATTTGTGATTTAATTACAGATCACAAAGTTAAAATATCATTTAATATTAATTTTAATTCAGGTTTTCACATTCCACTTTTTGCTGAAAAAATGATTGGAGTTATTATTTACAAAATATTTAAGAGATTAAAACTATTTATAGAAAAGATAACAATATAATAAAATGTTTGAAATTGTAAAACAATTGCTTTTTTTCTTTAATATTGGATTTATTTTAAGTTCTGAAGCAGTATTTTATTTATTCTTTGGTAACTACTTAAATTGTATTAATCGTCTTACAACCCGTTTATCCTCTATAAATATTTTATATGTTAAAATTTTTCAAGCAATAGCTTCTAATAATAGTTTAATTGACGAAAAAATAAATAATGAACTTTTAAAATTTACTGATAATGCTCCATGGGATCTTCATGATATTAGACTTGAAGAATTAATTGAAATATGTGAAAAATATGAGTTAGAAATAAAAGATGGATATGAATATCCAATTAATTCTGGAATGATTTCGCTTGTATATAAAGCATTTAAAAGAAGTGATCATACTCCTGTTATTATTAAAATGAAAAGAAATAATATTGAAAATAGATTAAATGATGCTATAGAAAATTTAAAGACATTTATGTATTTGTTATCTTTTATACCAATTATCCACAAATATCAGATTTCAAATGTAATTACTACAAATATTGAAATTATTCGCCATCAAACTAATTTTAATGAAGAAGTTGATAATATTAATAAGATTAAAAATAACTGTAAGCATTTAAAATATGTAAAAATTCCAGAAGTATATTTAGATGCTACAAATGAAAACTCTAATTTTATTTTGATGGAATACATTGACGGTAAGAAAATTAGTGAAATTGCAGAAGAAGATTATTATGCCTTTTCAAAAGTTGTATTAAAATTTGGACTTCTAACAACAGTTATACATGGTGCTGCTCATGGTGATTTACATAGCGGAAACATATTATTTATCAAAGACGCAGATGATAAAAAATATCCTCACAAGATTGGAGTAATTGATTTTGGAATTATATATGACATTGACCCAACATATAAAGTAATGTTATCTGAGTTTTTTATTAATGTATTTGAGAGAAGTGCTAGAGAAAGTATTATTTTAATAGCAAATTCTGGTATGGTTGATCCTCCAAATATTATTAATCATTTACCAAAAGAACATTACGATACTATTATTGAACTAGGAACAGTAATGTTTGCTGATGTTTTAAATGGTTCAAAACAGGCAAATCAATTAGAAATTTATAAATTTTTATCTAAGGTAAATGAGTATTTGAGTAGTCCAGAATTAGCTAAATACGGTATTAAACCAAGCGACAATTTTGTAAAAATGCAATTAGTATTAGCAATGTCACATGGTGTAACTTTGACACTTTGTAAGGATAATATTCTTGGATTAACTAATGAGGTTTTAAATGAATTATTTCATACAAATATGCTTATAGATTGATGAATAAATAGACTATAGTTTATATTTATTAAATATTTTTATTAAATATTTTTATTAATGACAACATTTTTCGATATATTTCGAATAATTTTATCTTCTTTTTCCAAATCATTGTCACCAGAACCACCCATTGACTCTATAATCATTTTATTGTATTGATCTGAAAATCTGGAAGCTGCTTTGATACAATCTGGATGCGCTTCTTTAAATTTTGGTATTAGCCTCTGATTTTTACCTGCAACTCTTTTAATAGCCTTTCTTAACTTTTTTCTTTCTTCATCTTCCTTTTCCCATTTATTTTCATCTTTAATATATAACACTTCTCTCTTTTTATCTGTACAGTGAACTGGTCTTTTTTCAACTTCAAGAGCATTTAAGTTTTTAACAATTATATTAGAAATACCATCTACATAACCAATGTCACCAACTTTTTCCAAATCAGAAAGTTGAAGTTTTATAGAGTCAACAAAATCCATAATATTCATTGCGTCTTTACATGTTTCATTTAAAAAGAATTGAAGATTAAAAGATTTGTTATGAGAATTGGTAGTATTATGGGAATGATTAGTTGTTCCATTTTCAATAACTTTTATCATAATATTTTGTTGCTCCATCATTAAATTTTTAAATTCACTATTTTCTTTTGTTATTTCAAAATTCTGTTTGATAAGCATTAAAATTAATTCATCTTTGTCATTTATTTTATTTATAACTTCATTTGTATTTTCATTATTACATACTTTTTTGTGTCTATAAAAACTACTATCATGTTTATAAATTTTACCACATTCGCATATGAATGTATTTTGAATTTCTGTAGATTTTTCACTAGCATTAACTAGCAATTTACTAGCATTTTGATACTTTTTATGTTTTTCAGTTGAGATATGTTTATTATAATCTGTTAATTTACATGTAGAATAGTAACAACTTTCGCAATAATATTTTTTGTCGATTTTTAGTGATTTTGTACTAGCCATTCTCTCTAATATAATGCTAGTAAAAAATCTCCTAAATCCTTTTTCTTAAAAATATAAAAAAAAATTACCGTAACAAATTAAAAAATTTTTTTTTACTCTGACACCTTAATTTTTCAATATGCAGTGGCGGACATTTTTTCGGCCGGAAAGATTCGGCTTTTTTGAAAAATGGACAAAAATAAATGTCCATTTTTAACTTTTCCAAAAAAGTCTTGGAAAAAAAAAGAGAAATTCGCCTCTACATGTGTAGAACCTCTTTTTTGGCACTTTTCAGAAAAGTCCTGATTTTCCCTACATTATGTAGGGCCACGGACCTCTTTTCTCATTTAAAACTCCAAATTTAAACATATTTATAATTACTTAAAAATTTTATTATGTAATTATATAATGAAATTTTTACATTATTTATTATTTATAATCAATATCACTAAAGTTGAAGTTTATTTTATTCAAAACCAATACAAACCAATATGTAATAATTGTAAATTTTTCATTCCAAATAAAAATGAATGTAGAAAATTTAAAGATGTTAATATAATTACTGGTAAATATAGTTATGAAACTGCTATCAGTGTAAGAAATGATGAGGATAAATGTGGAGAATATGCGTTTTTATTTGAAAAAAATAATTTTAAATTTATTACTATTCCTTATTATTTTTTATTAGAAAATGGTAAATTAATTTTTATTTTAAGTTATAATTTTTTCCCCTTTATTCTATGGTATATTTTTACAAAATAATAATTTACGAGCATTTTAATTGAGAAAAGGTATAAAAGGTGAATTTTTAAAGTATTTTTAAAAGTATTTAAAGAAATCTTGTTCTTTTATTTAGTAGATGAACATTATTTTAGATATGGACCAAACATTAATTCATAGTAATTTAAATAGTTATAGCATATATGCTGATCCAATTCCTAGACCACATCTGAAAGAATTTCTAGAATTTGTATTTGAAAATTGTAAAAATGTAAGTATATGGACACATGGATTAAAAGAATGGTATGATGTAGTTTATGAAAAAGTTTTTAAAGATCTTATACCACAAGGTAAATCATTTCATTTTGTTAGAACAAGACAAACACCATTAGGAGATTATAATGATTTAATTCAAATTAACAAAAAACTTAGTGAATTTAATTCTAATATACCTTCTATGAGATTTCTAAAACCATTATTGGTAATATATAAAAAATATCCAGATAAATATAATGAAAATAATACATTTATTATAGATGATAATCCAATTACATATTCAATTAATAAAGAAAACGCAATCGAAATTAAACCATACAATGGTATAGATAATTTAGATACTGAATTGCTAAGAATTATAGAATTAATTAAAAAAAAGTATTTTATATAATATAAAATTGAAAGGAAATAAATACTTAATCAAATATATTACATTATGAGCATTAATATATTTGATATATCCATGAATAACCCAACTTTTATATTTGTCGATGGTAGTTATTACAATTTCTATCGATATTTTGCGCTTTTACAATGGTGGAAAAACGTAAATCCAGAAGAACCTCTTGAAGATCCTTATCAAAATGAACAATTTGTAGAAAAATTTAAAAAGATACATGTAGAACATTTACAACAAATATCAAAAAAACTGAAACTACATAAGAGTATTAATCCTATTCTTATTGTTGGAAAAGACTGTAAGAGAGAAAATATATGGAGAATGGCACATTTTCCAAAATATAAAGGTACCCGACCAAATGGTGCTAAAGATGGTTTCATGGGTGGACCTTTCTTCAAAATGGTTTATGAAGAAGATTTGTTTTTAAAAGGAGGTGCAAAGGCTATTTTAAAACATTCACAATTAGAAGCAGATGATTGTATTGCTCTTTCAGTAAAACATTTAATAAAAAAATACACAGAATGTCAAATCTATATTATTACAAGCGATCATGATTATTTACAGTTAAAGTGTCATAATGTTCATCTGTATGATTTAAAATATAAACCATTAAAAAGCATAACTGGCAATTCTCAAAATGATTTAGAAATAAAAATTATAATGGGAGATAATAGTGATAATATTCCATCAGTTTTTCCAAAATGTGGTCCAAAAACAGCACAAAAATGTATTGATGACCCTTACTTCTTTAAAAAAAAAATGGTAAATAATGAAGAATATTACGAAAACTATAAACGTAATAAATTAATTATTGATTTTAATAATATACCAGAAGAATTACAAAAAGAATTTTATACTAATATAGGTGTTACACAGATATAAATTTTATTCAAATGGAGTAATAGGTAAATCATCTCTGACAAAATATGCGTGCCCTTCACGTGTCCATTTTACAACCATTGTAATAATTTCAACACCTGCTTCTATACCATATTTTATTGCTTCTCTATATTCTGGATCAATAATAGAAGGTTGAAATCTATTTACATCAGGTCTTTGTATTACATAACACATAATACATCGTGTTTTAGATTGTTTCTTAATTAATGTAAGTTCTCTAATATGTTTGAGAGCACGGGGACTTACTGGGTCGCTAGTTTTTTTTCTATATCCATCTGGAAAATAAGCAACCTTTGAACCAATTTCTCTATCATGGTAAGGATTTTCACCAAGTAATTTTTTATCCTTAGCACTTATATCTTCATAATCAGCAAGAGGAACATTTTTTACCTCCATAATAAAAGGTAATCCATTGCTATCTATTCCAGTGAAATCAAATCTAGAGTCAACTTGTCCTTCTACATAAATACATGTTTCTCTCTTATAACGTTTTACATATTGAAGTTTATTTAAAAGATTATTTTTTAGAGCAATCTCCACTAATTCTTCTGCTAATTTAGGATGTATTCCAACAATTATTTCTTCTGTTTTTTTCTTTTCTGGTTCCCTTATAACAGAGAGAAAGATACTATATTGACATATTTGTTTTTTATTATTAATTTTAGTGATAGGCGCCATTAATACAGAAGCTCCTTGGTCTGCCAGACCACAACACCCTAAACAAGCAGTATGTCCTAGAACTTCAGTATCGCCGTTAACAGGAAGAATATCCGCGACATAAGGTGTTTTACAAAACTTAGAAGGCCGTTTAATAACAGATCCTTCTATTAAATTATCAATTGTATATAATTTTGCTAACATTGTTCTTATACTTATGTAATATGATATAATACGATATAATATATCATATTTAGTAATTAAATAATATTAATCAATTTTTTATATAAATGATAATAATATAGTATTATTATAAGTATGGCTACTATTCCAAATGAATTAAATATAACAATTAATACAAGTATTCCGGGTTTTCAAAAAGTATTTTATAAACCATCAATGACAATAGATAATATAAACCCAGATGATAATTCTGTTAGATTTAACCCTTTAATAAAATTAAACAAATCTGTTATTGATAAAGTTCCTCAAAATTTAAGAATTAAAGAATTCTTTAATAAAGGATTATTTCAAAGTTTGTTAAATTATACAAATGGTATACCATCAAAAACATTAACTTTAGCTACCCGTTATGGTTATGTAGATAATAATATTAAATTAACATTACAAACAATATTTCCACCTGGTAGTATAATAAAAATTGAAAAAAAACCATATGTAATTTCTGATTTGCAATGGACTTCAGGTGATTGGAAAATTGATATAAAACAAAAAAAAGAAGAAATAAATATAAGTAGAATAACAGACCCTTATTTATATCAATCAATTATTAGACAAAATCTTATTAGTGGACAAGAACAATTACAAAATTTATCACCAAATTTGGCTTATGGTTCTAATTTTACAGGAGCAAGAGGTCTACCATCTACAGCAGGACCAGCAGGACCAGCAGGACCAGCAGGACCATCAGGACCATCAGGACCAGCGGGACCAATAAGATCTCCAACTGGTCCACCACCGCCACGACCGTCACCACCAATAATAATAAATCCACAACCAATAATAATAACACTTCCGCCAGCACCAGGACCAACACCAGGACCAGGACCAACACCAGGACCAGGACCAGCACCAGGACCAGCAGCAGGACCAATAGTAGTTCGTCATATTCATGAATATCCCCCTGCACCACCAGGAGGATGGCCACCATTACCACCTGCACCGCCAGAAGGATGGCCTCCTTTACCACCGCCTCCAGTTCCAGGTGCTCCTGCTCCTTCAATACCAGAATTACCACCAATAGATATAGATGATATAGCTGATTCTGGTAGAATGGATGAAATAAATGAAGAAGACTATCACCCAGCACCAGAAGTTGATTTAGTAGCAAATACCGTGCAATCAAGAGTTTTAAAACCTTATTTTAGAAGTAATTATTATTTTTTATTAAATATAATATATCAAAAATTTGCTAATAATATACAAAGATACTTAAATCAAATTTTAAGAACAACTACTGGTGTTAATGTACAACAAGAAAATACTAGTTTGAGTAAAGATGCTTATTTAGTAACTGTAGATGGCTTAAGAGTTAATAAAAACGCAGCTGATGGTAATTGTTTTTTTCAAGCAGTAGCAGATGCTATAAATTTAAATAATTTTAATAATCCTTCAGATAATAGGATTATTCACGGAGTATATGGCAGAGGAAGCACAATATTTACTCAATTAAGTATAAGACAATTTATTGGTGACTATTATTCCAGATTACCTAATTTAGATGACTATTTTTTAAATGCAACTAATTATGCAGCTAATTTGAATAGAATGTATTCAGATTTTATTGCCCAACAAATTGCTTCTGGTAATCCAGTAGATTATTTAGTAGAAGCACAAAGAATTTATAGAGAAGAACCTAATTTTTTAGTAAAATTTCCAGAAGAAGTTGACATAGATAGAAGTAATCTCGCTAATACATTTAGAGTAATAGACAGAACTCAAGTTGAAGCTTATATAACAAGTCCAAATTATTGGGCTGGACAAGAAACTATAGTAGGATTAATTGAAACATTAAATATAAATACAATTGTTATAGAAAGAACACCGGAAAATACATTTACTATTTTTCCATTTGGTAATTTAAACAGTGATTATTTTAATAATTGGAATAAATACATATTTTTATATTATACACCAGGACATTTTGAGCTTATAACATTTAAATATATAAACGTAAACTGGGGACCAACTGGTAGACCATTAGGTCCACCAGTTACAAAAACTATAGGTTTATTTTTTAGAGAGAGGCATTTTACAGGTTCATCAATACTACCTCCATTATATATACTATTTTTAATGTATGTTACTTCTTATAGAAGTCTATCAACAGAAGAAAAATCAACTTATTCTATATTTCAAGATTTAATGAATGTATTTGATATTAGTTTATATATGATAGCTAATGATCTAACGCCTCCAATGATGAGTGATGCGGAATGGGATCAAATATTAAGACGGTTTTCAAGATATTTTTCAGATAAATTTCCACATAATCAACCATTTCAAAGAGTAGCTCGTCCTCTTATAATGAGTGGCGGCGTAACATCTAGATATCAACAACCGTATTATGGAAATCAAAAACCATATTATGCTCAAAATATGGTAAAAAAAAATCAAGAATATGATCTATCAAAATTAGCTTATTCTATAACTATTTCTATGGAATTATATCCTGGAACAAGTATACCTAAAGATGAATTAAAGAAACTACAATGTACTAGTAAATGGAACGCAGTTAGAAAAGCTTGGGCAGATTTTACAGGAAAACCATATGTAATAAAACCAGTATATTCTATGTTGGATAAAAATAAAACACAAAGTAATAGAAATGTTCAAAATAATAATAGAAATGTTCAAAATAATAATAGAAATGTTCAAAATAATAATAGAAATGTTCAAAATAATAATAGAAATATTCAAAACAATAACAAAAAAAGCGGTGGTTCAAAAACACGTAGAAAAGTTTGATAAAAATAAATATTAATATTTATTTGATTTATTTTGAAAATGTTACATATTATTTATCATAATTAAATTTTTGAAAATCAAATTTTTTAAATGTTTCTTTTTGATGTTTTTGTTGTTTTTCTCTCTTTGCCTTTTCTAAAACAGAAATAGCAGCCGCTAATTCAGGTTCTGTAACAAGACCATCATCATTTGTATCTATTAATTTATCAAGTATTCTATATTTATGAGGAACAATACATAGATGACTTTCTTCATTAAATAGAAATTCAGATAATATAGTAAACACCGCAGTTAATCCAAGCGCAGTATATATATCACGAGTACCCATCCATGCCATAGCAAATACTAAAAGTTGTTTACTTACAGACCATTTCATATATTCTTCTGTAGACTTGCTAAATTGAATTTGAATAAATTTGGATCCAACGTTAAGAAGAATCATCACTATACCTGCAAAAAACTTACTATTATTCAAATACATAACACGATGATTTAAATATGAAATACTATTAAACAAAGGTGTAAATATAGATGTACTGCCACCTACTTGTTTTGTTTCTATTATTTTATTACTTGTTGGAGAATTAGTTGTTGGAGGAATGGAAGCCATTATATTAAAATAACATATTATTATATTTTTACATTATTCCAAATTTTCTAAACAGATTACTAATATTAGATGTAGTTTTATTGTAAAACCCTTCACCTATTATTCTAGTATTTCTAACTATAGGTCTATAAATACCTTTTATTGACGGTGTAAATGTTTCTACCGAATATATTGTATTATAATAGGAAAAAAGTAAAATAATTATAACTAAAATAGAATTATATAAAAAATACTTCATATATAATTATATTTAAAAAAATATTGTTAAAAATTTAAACAGAAGAATACAAACCAGAAAAAACTGATTTATCACTGGCTTCTACATTATCTGGTTGATTACGTGCGTTAGAAAAAACAGGAACTTCATTAGAACGTTTACCTCTCAATATAGTTCCTTCTCTATCAACTGTATTAAATCCTTCACGACCCATAAAGGTTTCAGTAGAAATAGGAGCAGTAGCTGCAGCAGCGGAACTAGATGTTGTAGTAGCATTTTGTTGAGCTAATTGGTCTATTGTATTTTTAACTTCATCTTTTTTTTGCGAAATAGTAGTAGCAGAAATAGTATTAGAAGTAGGATTATCCAAAGAATTCGTAGTTGTAGATATATTTGTATCTGTAAAACCTTCAAAAAAACTAATTTCGCTTTGGTTAAAGATTATTATAATAAATAAGACAGCGACAACTCCAAAAATTTTATGACACCAACTAATTCCTAAAATAGCTAAAATAAGAAAAACTCTTCCTAAATGTGTATTTATTAAGAAATCAAAAAGTCTTGATTGAGTTAATAAAATAATAAGAAGTAAAGTAGTAACACCACCTATAATATTTTTACTTAATAACTTAAAGGCCATATATAAATATTCTTATATAATTATTTTGCAAAAAATTAATTTCAGTCTGTTTTACAAATTATTATCTAAATTTTTAATAAGAATGTCTTTAGCAATGTTTGCAGCTCCATTTGATGAAAATTCTAATAATGAAACATTTACAAATAATAATGACAGTATACTAAATAAAAAACGACAACAAACACAGAATAAAACTCATAATAAAACTCAAAAAATGTATCCTAAAGAAAATTTTGATACAAATAAAGTAAATAATGTTTTAGAAAAAATCCATAACAGTTTAGATGAAGATGATGATGACAAAGATGCTTTTAATCCTCCACCAAAACCTGAGTCTATCGGCACTCAGAATACAGCCAAAAAAGAGCAAATGATGAATATGACTTCAAATAATGACTTAATGTTTAGAACATTAGGCAGAGCTCCTCAACCTAATTATGAAAATACAGATGGGTTAGATTTAAATGATTATACCAATTATGGTGACAGCAAAACAAATGAAGAGTATTATAAAAAGGTTTTACCAGGTTATACAGGGTTGCCACCAAACTTACAAAAAAATATGAACAATAAATCTTATTATAATCATGCGAATTATCAACCTCCTGTATCATCTAATGAGGATCTTTTATTACAAAAACTAAATTATATGATTACTCTTTTAGAAGATCAACAAGATGAAAAAACAAACCATGTAACAGAAGAAGTAGTATTATATTCATTTTTAGGAATATTTATTATATTTATTGCTGATACATTTGTTAGAGCTGGTAAATATGTCCGCTAATTCCACCTTTTCCACCTTTAGAAAAGGTGGAGCCAAATTAATAAATAGAGGATTAAAGATTTTTATTTATTTTACTCCACTTTTTTAAAAGTATACATAAATGAAACATGTATACTTTTATATTTCTTTATTATTTTTTAAAATTATAGATGCTTTTAAACCATTTATAACAAAATATATTTCAGAAAAAACAACCCAACGCATTATAAAATCATTATCAGGATTATTACAACGTATTCCATATATAAATAATAGAGTTTTAGGAAATCCTATTTCAGTTATAGAAATGGATAAATCAGATTGTGATATGAATTCACAATCTTGTAAAATAAAGATGATTGTGCCAGGCTATATGGAACATGATCCAAAAGCAGAAGCAGAGAAAAAATATATAAAATAAACTATTTAAACCAAACACATTATATAAAAGTATCATTAATGGTAAAATATATTATAATTCATAATACACATAATGGTTGTTATGATTTTCAATGTTATGAAGATCCTGATAAAAAACTGCGATTGACATCTATTACAATTAATCCGCCAAAAATATTTATGTTTGATACCAGAGAGCAAGCACAAGATTTTTTTGAAGAATATATTAATGATGTTGATTGTATTGATAATAAGTGTAAGAAGGGTGAAGAAGTAGAGCATGTTAATTATTGTACGTGTGGTATCATAGAGTTGGATGATGATGAAAACCCTATTCTATTTTATAATAAGAAAAACCAAATATTTTTAATGGAGCATGGACCGCAAATTTTTTTGCCACCTCAGGAGTTAAAAAATGATGCCAAAAATTTAAACTTAACAAATAAATTGATGCGTAAATGTAAATCGCTCGGTCGTGAACAAAGAGAAAGATATATTGAATTGGGAAAATATTGTCAAGAAGTTCAAGCAAAGAAACTAGCAAAAGAGCAGGAAAATGATAATGAAGAGGAAGAGGAAGAGGAAGAGGAAGAGGAAGATAATGAAGATGCTAAGAGTTCTACAAGTAGTAATGATAATAATGATACCTAATAATATTAATTAATAATAAGCACTTTATTTGGAGAAAAAGTAGGATAAGCAAAATTATAAAAAAAATATGCGGTTGGACTAATTATAAAAGGTTTTGTATTTAATATAATATTATCAATTACGATATTATTATGTGATATATTTTCAATAGCCGCAAACCCAAAATAATTTTCTGCCGCAATTTTCCAAAAACTTATTTTAAATCCTTGAATAAAAATGTTGTTTTCACAATTACAAATAGACGCAAAACAACTTAACACTTCTAGTCCTTTTGTAATTTCAGTACAAGATTTACGAAAAAAATAAGCACAAATAATATTATCATCACATAAAATAGCAGTTATAAAAATATTTTTTGTTTTAATTAATTCTATAATATTAGTAACTTCAGTATTAATAATAATGTTAAATTGCGAGCTATTTTCTGTAATAAAATTAAGTAGAAAATGAAAATTTTGCGGATTTATATCAATCAACTTATATTCACCAGATAATTCTGCGGGTTTTGTCCAAGTCGTAACAGAAAACCCGTAAGTAGAATAAACACACAATGGAACTATACCAGTCAATTCCTCTTCTCTCTTAAAGAGAGAAACAACTATTTTTTTATTAAGTTGTCTTTGATTATAATGATGTGTTTGTATTAATTGTGGAGCAATACCTTTTTTTCTATGTAATTTATCTACGCATAAATAATCTACATAATAAGCTTTAAATTTTGAAGCTTTAAATTTTGAAGCATTATTTTTTTCAGAATTATTACCACTATTTATCATAATATGAATAGGTCTAGATGTCATAGCGCCAATAATTGATTTATCAGTTATCATAGATCCATTTTTAGTATCAATCATATGATTTTTTTCAAAATAAAAAGATACAAACGGTTTATCATTATGACCATAAAAATATGGTGTTATATTATTATTATTTGGAGAAAAAATATTATCTTTATTTTGAAGGTAATTTTTCTTTATTAAATGAATAAATCTTTGTATCTGTAATGATGTCAATTCAGAATACACAATAGTTTCAATATCTTTAAAATTAGTATATTTATTTCTCTCTGGTAAAAATTCATTTATTATTCCTGGAGGATTAATCATATAACCAATATCATATATATGAAAAACTGGTTGAATAGCCCAAAACCCAAATTTAAATCGGATGTAAACATAAATAACTATTATAATAAGTAATCCAAAAAATAATATATAAGATAAATATTCTAACATATTATTTTAAAATTTTATATAATAGAAATATTATCGCATAACCTATAAAAATAGCTAAAACATATTTATAATTTATTAGATCATTTGGCTTGAATATAAAATAAGTTAATAAAAAAGCAAACAAAAGATTTATAAAATTATGAAAACTTTCTCTCAAACTTTTATAATAGCATAATTGTTTGATAATATAAAAAATCGCAAAATAAAAAATCAATATATTAGGTATAAATTTAATACTTAATACGTTTTTAATAATATAAAATAATACAAATATTAAAGCATTAAATATTATTTCAATTATTAAATTAATTGTAACTTTAATATTTCTAATATTACTATCTATTTCAGTTTGTTCATCAAATATTTTTTTTGGAATTATGTCTAATATAGCTTTACCAAAATAACTATATATAGATAATATTATTAATACTAATATGGTTATTAATGGAGAATTATTATAATTGAGTATTAAACCAAATATTATAAATACTAATAATGACATAAAATGTTCCTTCATAAATTCTAAAACATTCTCTCTATTTGACATAATATATTATAATATAATATAATTTACAATATATTATAATTCTTCAAGGGTATAGGTATAATTCTTCAAATCTTCAAGCGTTTAAACAATTCAAATATGTTCAATACATTCAGGTATTCAGCGCAATTATTTTGACAGTATTTATAAAATATTAAAAATAAAATTTTTATACAAATTAAAGCTAGTAAAAAATTAATTAAAACTTCTTCACATTTTTCTAAGGATATAGTATTTATATTTAAAACTGATTGTGCTAATTCAGTTGAACATGGGAAAAAACTATTAGTCTCTAATGGTGTTATTAAACATTCATTTAAACAAATATAAGAATATTTTATAATTATCATAAAAATTAATGTAAGAATACAATATTTTAAATTACTTGAAATTAATAAAATTATTAGCAAATAAATAAAACCTATAGTATGTACACTAATAAAAAATATATTTAATAATATATTGGACATGATTTATATATAATTATATATAAAATAAAACTACAAAAATATAATAGAAAATAACAAGGCAATAAAATAACAAGGCAATAAATAAGACAATAAGACAATAAATAAGACAATAAGACAATAAATAAGACAATAAAATAACAAGGCAATAAAATAAAAAGGCAATAAAATAACAAGACAATAAATAAGACAATAAATAAGACAATAAGATAATAAGACAATAATAAATATAACTTAAGATGGTTTAACAAAAACATATAAATATTGATTTTCATAAGCGCATTTAACTAGATCTACTTTACTTTGAAGAATAAATCCGCAATCTTGAGCCATATTAACAATTGTAGAAGTATCTTCCATATATAGTTTTTGTTGTTGTTTACGAACTTTTCCATTATCAAATTTAAATTTTTCATCAAAAGTAGCTAAATCATTATCTTTGTCTAAATTAAAATTAGATTCATAAATAAAATCATTAAAATGAACTTTTGTTTTAGTAATTCTCTCCTTAGCATATTTTTGTGGGGATACAATAAGAAGCGGATTACCTGGCGGCAATATAGGATCAAATGTTTCTCGATCAACAAGATGGACTATTAACCAGCCTCCAGGCATTAACCAATCCATAGCATTATCAAAAAAATGCCTTTTATCTTTAAAATAATAAATTGTAAAATACAAACACAAAATATGTGTAAGAAAATTAAATTTGAACAATCCATTATCTAAAGCATTTCCAACTCTAAAATCGCCGGATGGATATTCTTGTTTAGCCTTTGCTATCATAGCAGGCGAAATATCAATACCTATTACATTTAAATTTTGTGATGTTAATTCATTAACATGATGACCTGTTCCACATCCAATATCAGCAATTATACTAGTTTCACCTGGTTGAGTACTATTTCTAATAATTCCAATTTCATAATCATTCTTAACAACATTAAAAACTAAATAATCATAAATATTAGCATAAAAATCATCATAAACAGCATCACCACTTTTAAATAAAAATTTTTCCCTATCAATCATACTTTCCTTAACAGGTATTATTGATCTAAAAAATACAATGAGTATTAAAAGTATAGCAATAAAAACCAAAATTTTACCAAAACTAGATAATTTATTATAAAATTGAATTACAGATTTAGCTATTTTCATCTATATGTATTGTTGTTATTTTTTTTGTATGTTTTTTAATTATATGGAAGATTCCGAAATTAATGATATAAGAATCCAGAGTGAATTTAAAGGAATTACATTTTCAAAATTTAAAAAGACTGATGTTAAAAAGGAATTGCTAAATAGTTTGATAAATTCAAAAATAGAACCAGCATGTTATTGGTGTGCTGAACTAATATGTTCAGGACATTATAGTGATTTATGGGATATAATTATATATTTTTATACAAAACATATCCATTTAGGAAATCCTAAAATTGCTATTTATCTTGAATTAAGAATAACAAATTTTAAAGATATTGTAACTAATGGATACTGTGATAATGAATTAAGAATGAGAAATAGTGAGAAAATAAGGCGGTTATTTGCAGAAATAATGTGCGTTTTATGTGATGCTAAACGAAAACATAGTTTTGATAATGTAAAAATTAAAAAAGATGATTTTGATATGACACAAATGCGTGATAAATTTAAAGCACCAACTAATAAATATGCGCAAAATATTTTTCTAGGAGAAGACCCAAAAGAATTATTCCCAGCTATAAATGAAATTGGGTATAATATTTCAGAAGAAGGTAAAAATATAATGAATGCATGTTATTGGATTGAATGGATAATGGAATTTGAAACAATTTGTAAAGTAAAAAAAGAAAAAATAATATGTGAACGACGTAATTTTTCAAAAGTAGATACGAAGTTACAAAAAGAAATCATTTGGATTATTTGGGATCTATTTTTACATGAAGCAGAAATACGCGGCAAATTTATTAAAAAAGTAATTGATGCTTTATTTTCATTATTTACGCTGAAATATGTTACTGGTTGTCAAAAGAAAAGAAAAAATATATTGTATTTTGCGGTGTCTATATTATGTGAAAATATAAATAGTAATGAAGAAATTATGAGACCATCACAACAAGAATTAGTTTCTAATATACTTAAAAAAATAAATCTGATATATAGTCAAATAAAGAAAAATGAAGAAGCAACCGGAACTGAATATTTATTTAAAGATTTGAAAACAAGAAATTTAGAAAATACTATTGAAAAACTAGAGAAGATGAACTCTTTTGGAGAGAATTTTGTGCCAAGAGTATAAAAATTGTTTGTATCTTTTTACAAGCCTATAATAAATATTTTACAAAATATACTTAAATATACTTAAATATACTTAAATATATTTATTCATAAAATATAATGATTAATACTATTTTTTATACATTGATCGGTATTCCAACTGGATATGGTATAAGTATATTTATAAATGATACTTATAATATATTATATAATACAAATATTTCAAATACTTTGAAGTATAGTATAATAATAATGATAACATTTTTTTCATTTTTGAGAGGATATACAGATAATGATTTAATTACAAATATTTATCAATATTTAGATTTATAAAATTTAAATTTTTAAATAATATTTAATTATACTATATGGTAAAATTTATTAATAAAAAAAGTTCTAGAAGAGAAAAGACAAAAGGTCGTAATACGCGTAAAATTAGATATTCTACAAGTTCAACTTTATATCAATTTCAAAAGGAAATAACAGTTGTTTTTTTTGAAATACTTTTAATGGTTAAACTATACCACTGGAAAACAACTAGCTATGCTACACACAAAGCAACAGACGAATTATATACTAAGCTAAATGAGAATATAGATAATTTTATTGAAGTTCTTTTAGGAAAGAGTGGATCAAGAATAGATTTAATTTCACATAAAAATATTCGTCTTGTTGATTTAAGTTCATCTGAGTCATTAAAGAGAGAAGTTGACGCATTCAAGGGTTATTTAGTTGGATTGAATGATAGTAAAGCTATGAAACTAATGTCAAATACAGATTTATATAATATTCGTGATACCATTTTAGGCGATTTAAATCAGTTCTTATATTTATTAAGTTTTAAATAATTTAATATTGTAATAATTATAAAAATAATATAAACAAAAATTGCTGCGAATTTATAATAAAAATTAATATATATTTTTATTATAATGGATAATACTAAATATCTAACACAATCAATATTACAATCAGGTGAACCATCCGTTCCAAGTGCTAGTCTTGATACATCATCTTTATATAGCAGTGAAAGTAGTAGCGAAGGGTTTTTTGATTTTTTTAAAAATATTAGTCCAACTACATGGCTAATCATTGTATTAATTTTAGCATTTTTAGGATTTAATATTTTTATTTATTTAGCAAAAGGAACACAAGATATTAGTAACTTTTTTGGTCCCTTTTTACAAAAAATATTTGGAAGCACTTTTGCTGTGGCAGGTCAAACTATAGATGTAGCGGCTGAAGGTAGTAAAGCTGTTGTAAGTGGAACTGCCGGTGCCATAAATACTGGATTAACAGCTCTTCAAGATATTACACCCAATAAAGCACCAAGTAGTGTTGGTGGAGTGCCAGTTGTAAAGCAAAATTCAAGTCAAGTGGATAATAATACATTAAATAGAGCTTTGAATACATCGCAGGTTCAACAAGCACCCACTTCAAATGATCCACAGTCAGATCATGCGGATAGTTCCATACAAGGAGGAGGAAAATCTGGATGGTGTTACATAGGCATTGATCGAGGATTTAGAAGTTGCTCACAAGTAAACGATACTGATATCTGTATGTCTGGTGATATTTTTCCAACACAAGAAATATGTGTCAATCCTCAATTGAGACCTTAAAAATATAACAATATAGAAATTCAACTATATTTTTATATATTATTTAATTATTTAATTATTTAATTATTTAATTATTTAATTATTTATTGATGTAACTGTATTTGATAATTCTGATTCTATATTTGTTGATAATGATCTAAGATTAATGTTATTTTCACCAGTAAGAACATTTAAAGTATATAATGTAATTTGATAAGAAACTGTTGTATACAATTGACCATTTAAATAAATTTTATAACTTGAAATAGGAATACAATTACTATTTATATCTGTCCATGAAATAGTTGATGTTGTGGAAGTGATTGATACTAATGATAATACAGGTGGAATTGGAGTAATTGCACTAACAAACCCTTTATACCCTTGAGGCCATCCATCTGTACTATTATTCATGATATAACGTGGCTTAGGAAACCATGTTTGAACCTTTGTATTCCAGCATAAAAGTGTTGGAGGTCCAGGAACATCTGAGCAATAGGATGGATTACAAATGACAGCCGATGTTTTTCCAGCTTTAATAATTTTACCGGTACATTGATTTGAATATGTTCCGCAAACTAAATTACCACCATCTTGTAGAATATTACTAGAGCAATCAAAAGGACTAGCAACATTATATTGAAAAGGCCCAGAAATATTATTGGGTTGTCCAACAAGTTGGTTAGGAAATGGAAACGTATTATAATTGACCCGTAATAATCCAGTTGTATTTGGATTTGTGTAGGTCTGGCTTTGAGTAGCAAATACTTTTGTTCTATTAGGACCCATACACTTGGCTAATTGTGTATATTTTTGAGATTTAGTCAATCTAGCACTATTATTTTTATATTGTAAAATATTTCCTTTGTATAATAATTTCTCTTGATAATTTGCTTGAGCAAGAGATACAGTTTGATTTGTTAACGGAATATATACATTTATATAATTATTACTTATATCTGTATACGTACACTGATTTTGAACCCTGCTCCAAACTCTAGGAGGCAATGGTAAATAATTATATGTGCTTGACATTTATATATAGATTATTTATTAATTACTTTTTTATATTAATTAATATTTTATTTAAAACTTACTTATCTTATACAGTTAATTTGCCAGGATTATAAGTATCACCAGTTCCATAAAAGAACCAACGCAATGATAAATAATCAGCACGATCATTCATTCCATTTGAACCAATCATTTTAGTATTAGGACCATTTTTATATAAATTTTGTATAGCAGCAGTTCCTAAAGCATAATTATAATACCATAAATTAGAAATATAACCAGAAAATCCACCATTCATAGCTACATAAACATTACCATAATTTTGCTTAGGAACACCAATCAAATTAATACTTCTAGAAATTGTTCCATTAATATAAACATCTAAAGTGTTATTTTGACAACGAATAATAACATTTACCCATTTATTCATAGGTATATTAGGAATTAAAATTTCTTCATTAATTACATTAAATGTGTTCATGATAACTACAAGAGTATTTGTATTTGGAGCAATATACAAACCAGGGGCATTATTAGGTTGTATTAACCCATTTGGATCTAAATTACTGTTACCCTTGCTAAAAATATGTTTATAAATGCCTGCGTTTGTTTGTAAATCTTGTATAAAAACCCATACAGACCATGTAAACTCAACACCTTCGTTAGCATTAACAGAACGATAAATAGTAACAGATCCATTATTACTAGGGTCTTGCGGAAATATAATTAATTGATTTGCTTCAACCATACCATCAATAAGTTTGGGAGAGTCAGAAGGTTGTAATAAATAGCCAATAAGAGAAATACCAAGTCTTAAAAAAATAACAAATCCAAAGATAACCAATAATAAAAATGCGAATTTAATTACTAAACTATTTGAATTTAAAAAATCTCTTATTCCAGAATTTCCTTTAGCTGTTGAAAAAGAATTAAATGTTTTATCCATTATATATATTAAATAAATAAGAAAAAATCAGATAAATGATTTAAATTTGCTAATATATATAAATAATTATATAGAATATTTAATATACAATTATTTATTAAAATATAATCTATTATACAATTATCAATATGTTGTATGTTAATTTTTTAAATTGTAACACTGCTTTCAGTATTTCCATTTTTAACTAAAGATATTTCAACTTGATATTTTCCAAATAAACTTAATGAGTTTGAGTAACCCTTATTATAAATATTCCAAACTTCTTGAGGATTTATCGAATTAGGATAATATTGTAATTTAGATGTCCATCCATCAAATCCACCAGCAGGGGTAATATGAACATCAGCATTATTATTAATACTAGCAACGCCTGGTAATAAACAGGTTCTTACCAATTTACCATCAATATAAACATCCATGGTTCTACCATACACACTAACAACTAAATTTACCCATTTTTGAATTGGGACATTTGATACAGAGCATGTATGAATAACTGTGTTACCACCTGCAGTTGTAGGTTGCTGATTGGCACCTGGAAAACATCCTAAAGAAATTTGAATATTATTTTCAACAGCACCTAAAACAACCGCAGGACAAGGATCTAAACCACTAACTCCTTTAATAGATCCACCTCCAGAATTGCTTAAAGCTCCCATTCTACCAAAAATAACCTTAGGTTCTCCATAACGGTAATTCCAGTCATTAACATAAAACCATATAGAATAAGCAAAATTACTAGAAGGAATATTTGAACCATTTGTTGCTAAAGTAGAAGCACTAATTGTTGAAGCAGTTTGTCCATTCTGAATACTTGTAAGAGTATAAGGATCTATAAAAATATATCTTAATAGCATTAAAATAAGAACAATTACGACAATTGTAATAACAATACTAAGAGGACTCATTGTATAATATAGATTAAGAAATTTTCTACTTAATCAATTAATTAATTACAAATTATCCTGAAGTAACTTTAATTATAGATGAACTAGCTGTATTTATGTTATCTTTCAAAATTGTTTCTTTTGAAGTGCTATCAACAACGGGTGGATTATGATTTTTAACTACATTATAAATAAAATATAGGTTCATAGAATTTAAAGCATGTCTAAAATAAACGACATTACAAATTCCACCATTTAATCCATTTTCTTGTCCTATTGTTAAATTATCTAATGTATGATATGGAACTACACCAATAACAGATTTAACTAATTCACCATTTAAAAATATATCTAAAATTCCACCATTATAATTTAATATCATATTGTTCCATTTTTGTAGTAATACATTTTTATTTTTATAAAGTATTCTGTTTCCATACTCATCAAAATCAATTAATTTATTATCTGTTGTTTTCTCAAGATCTTTTTGATCCATTGTGATTATGAGTGATTGTGTTTTTGTACTATAAAATACATTAGGTTTGTTAGCATAATTCAATATAGAAAAATTTTTGTCTGATGGTGTCATGTTATTTGGTGATGTATCAATATAAAACCAAAATGATAATGCGTATTGATAATCATAATTTTCACTATCATTTAATTCTTGATATGTTCCTAATGTATTTGAAACATTTAATTCAACTGGTTGATTTACTAGTTGTTTACCCCCTTGTTTATTTATTACATTAAACAAATTAGGCGATTTAAAATAAGCAATAATAACACCTACAGTTGCCAAAAGCATTAATAAATTACCAGATGTTTCACGATTATCATTTTTAAATAAAAATCCACCAATACTATCAAAAATTCCACTAAAAATACAAGGAATGTATAATAATGTATTTAAGATTAACATAAAAAAAGCATTTTTGTTACTATTAGCTACTGGTAATTTAACAACAAATATTTTATATATAAATCCTAAAACTAAAATAACAAGCACTATATTTAATAAAAGAGTAGTCAAACTAGATGATTCTCCAGAATAATTTTGAATATTGAAAACAATCCATGCGATAATTAATCCAGATATAACAATACCAAATAGAACTAATAGTGATTTTTTAAATAAATTTAGTTTGCTAGAAGCAGCACCTGTATTTGTAGCTCCTGAAAATAAATTAGCACCCAGTAAAATAGAAAAAAGAATACATACTATTAATATTAAAATTATTACAGAAGATGACATATCTTTATTACTAAAAAATCCACCTGGATAAGTAGCTATAGATATTGTTATACCAATAAGAAATAACAAGAACGCAATACTACCATATGATGAAATACTTGTAAAATTACTTAGAAAATTACTAGTTTTTGCTCCAGGTTCTGGTTGTAAAATTTTGTCAGGAAGTGTTAAAACAATAATTAAATATAAGAAAGCAAATACAGCAATAATAATTGTTAATAATGAAGTATAACCAAAATATTTTGAAATATAACCACCTGGGTCTGTGGTGTAATAAATAATAAATAATGTAATTAAACAAAACATCATTATCATCATTTTTACTCTCTCATAATTTACATCAAATTTATCTATATAACTATATGACGCGGATATATAAAACATAATTGCTGCTATGATTATTGTAGCAGGTAGAATTATGTAAGAATAATTATTAATTATATTACTAGGAACTATTCTAAAAAATAATATTAGGAATACAGTATAAATAATAATATAAGTAACACTACTAATTTGTCCAAATAATGTTTTTACATCTTTAAAATTTGGTAATATTCCAATACATAAAGAAAGTATTATTAATCCAAAAAAAAGTATAATAAAAACATTTTTTATAATTTCTTCTTTTGATCCAGAACTAGGTACATTTACTTTATACATAATTAAAAAAATACTTATTACTAAAAATAATATTAGTAAAATTACTGGAACAAATATTTTTGGTGTTTTAATTTGAGGTAGAACATTTTGATTATTTGTTGTATTATTCATATATTACTATAATACTATAAAATATTTAATGATACTAGACTAAACAAAATAATTGCCGCAAAATTTTGCCTATTAGTCATTAAATTATATCATTGAATATTCAAAATGAACAAAATTAAATAGAAATATATTTCAATTCTATATTTTGCTATACTTTTTATAAAAGTATATTACATATTTTCACTTGCGGTCTTTTTACCATGACAATTACGACATAAAGCAATTAAGTTTTGAACATCATTACCGCCTCCATATTCTAAACGCACCTTATGATCAATTTCAAATGTATGATCTAATTGTGCTTGACAATGTCCGCATATCCAATCTTGATTTGCTGCTACATATTTCTTTTTTGTCTCACTAACGGAACGTTTTGTTGCACCTTTACCAGAAGATTGAATTCTTTTATCTCCACAAAATCCTGAACTCAAATTTATACCATTAAATGATTCCATAAATGAACATTCATTTCCATTATCTTCATTTCTAGATGTAAAATCAACTATTGGACTTAACATATCCATCGAATTTTTATCAATTGGCATAAATTTTACAAAATTATTGGCACATAATAATAAATTTCTACCTTGGTCTGGATTTCTTTTTAATAATATGTATATACCGACACCTAATATAACATAAAAAATCATCTTATAATATTTTTTAAATGACATTAACATTTTTGTATATTTTCCATCCGAGTAAGCATTATATACAAAAAAAGCTGTTAATCCTAATACAAATATTTCTAATCTCATATATATTAATAATATATTACTTAGATGAATAGTATATTATTAAAGATTTAAAATTATTGTGCTACAGCCTTTTTATTTCTTCTTAGGATCAACAGGAGTAGTCATACTTGGCATAGCTCCCATAGTTGGCATAGCTCCCATAGCTGGCATAGCTCCCATAGTTGGCATGGTCATGGCCTCTTGTCCATAAGCACCTTGAAGTTGTAAGTTGCGAATAATTTGTTTTTGTTCTTGAGTTGTATGATAAATTTTCAAAGAAGCCAAAAGTAAAATAATATAAGGTAACAAAACCAAAAACCATGAAACACTTGTAAATCCCTTCTTACATAACCATCCTAGAACAAAACTCCAGATAAAAGCAAAAATAAGTTTAATTAAAATAGCAATAAATGAAACACCACTAAATAACATAATAATAGAAGCTATAACAGCAATAGCAAAATAGATTTTCGCAGGAGTGCAAAGTTTACTAAATTCTTTGTTCATTATTTATATAATATAATTATATTTTTATTTATGATAACATTAAATATTTTTTTAAACGACGTGTTCTAAATTTTCTTTGTCTCTTAAAACTTAATTTTGAAACCGATCTTTTTTTTATAGTTTTATCACGTTTTTTTTTTCTTATACCGCTAGCTGTTCCATTAAATTCATTATCTATTAAATTTCCCAAATCCTCTAAATAACCAACTAAATCATCAATATCAATAGGCTCAGTTCTTTCTGAATACAAATATGTGATAAAAATACTTTGTAGTAAATTTAACATTTCCATTTGATTATCAGTTAATTTATCATAATTTTCAAATAATAATTCTAATAAAGGGTAATAAACGCAAATAAATCCATAAACATCTATAATTTTAATAAATACATTATCTAAATATTCTCTCAAATTTAATGATCCATCTTCTCTTAATTTTGTAAATTTTTCTAATATAGCAACTATATATCTTGTTATATAGTCCATTGTAAAATTTGTTTCTACAAATTGACCCTTAGAACTCTCACTAATACTTGTTAAATCCTTACTAAATAACATAAACATTATATCATTTATAAACTTATAATGCCCTGCCCCTCTCTCTTTTATCCATGAATAAATAAAATCAACAACAAATGGTTTTAAACTATCAGGATCTGTTTCACCTCCATCTTTAAGATATTTTGTATATTTTTCAATAAAAGAATCAGAAAAAATAATTATGGAAAATGGAACATTAAATTGTAATGGACGATTTCGCCATGATTTTGGAAATTCATTGTCTTTAAATGGTTCATATTCTGTTGATAATCCCCAATCTATTAATCTTGTAAATAATTTGTCTTCTTGTTTTACCAAAACATTGGAATCTTTTATATCACTATGAAATACAAATTTTTCATTCATTGGAATAATTCCATACAATAATAACTCGATCATTCTGTTATTAAAGTTGTCTAAATTACCAATTGAACTTTGACTAAAAATATAATCATCTACTGGAATTCCACCATTTGGCATATTCAATAACATTAGTTTATCCAAATTTGTATTCACATTTTGCTTGGTTATACCATCTTTTTCTAATGCTTTACATTTTCCTACAAAATTTGATAAATCTGTTGCTGTTAAAGAATCTGGTCTACATAATGTAGCATCATATAATAAATAATAATTTTTGTTATTATGAACATCCTTTAATTTTTCCTTTATTAAATTAATTTCTTCATATTCTTTTACCGCGTGTCTCTCTGTCATTAATTTTGATATTTTTTTAGATTCTCTTTTAGTTGAACCTTCGCATTTTAAAACAGGATCAAAAACACATCCAAACCCTCCAGAACCTATAATTTTTCCTCCTAATACTTGACTTTGTTTATTTCTGCTACTATTTTTTTTATTTTTTTTATAGTTTTCTCTGAACATATATATATATATATATATGTATATAATATATATATATATATATATTAAATATACATTATAATTTATTTATCATATAAATAATATATTGATCCTGATATAACTAAAATAATACTAAAATATATTAATTTTCCTTTTAGTTTATTATATTCTATTAGTTTTTCATCATATGTTTTATATTCATCATAATATTTAATAAAAAATTCATTTAATGATATTTGTGGTTTTTCTAATTTTTCATTTATTTTATTATGAATAAAATGCATCCAACGCACAAATGATTCTCTATTATCTAAATATGGAGTTATAGGATATTTATCTATTAATTTACTAAATTCCCCTGATATTTGTTCTACTGGAAGAAATAATGACAAGTTTTGAATAAATTCATAGTATTTCTTCTTTGTTACAGCATTTGGATGATGTGGATATGTCATCGCAAGTGTATGTAAAAAAAACCAATAATGGGGTCCCCATACTTTTGGATCTAGATATACAGTCGGCATTAATATTCTACTTTAAAAAAATTTTTGTTATTTATCGTATATCGTTTTATTAATTATTAAACTAATATAAAAACTTGTATAATAATTATTATAATGATCGCTAATCTTGCGTTAACTAATTATAGACATTTATTCTATCATATACCACCTATGTTAGCAATTGCTGGATATTTAAATTATCCACAAAATCTTCGTCTTCAACCAACTATATTACATATTTTTTCGGTTGCTCATAATACTGGTTTAATTATATTTAGTGGTTGGACATTTTTGTCTTTATGTAAAATACTTTATGATAATGGAATTGTATTTCAACCTAATTATTATTTTAGTATCTCAACATTTGATAATATTATTTTTTATTTTTACTTATCAAAATACTATGAGTTTTTTGATACATTTCTAATTTATTTAAAAGGAAAAAAACCAGTGTTTCTTCAAACATATCATCATATTGGAGCTGTTATATCTTGGCATTTATCATATGTATATAAAATTGAAGGTGTTTGGATACCTAGCTTAGTTAATTCATTTGTACATACAGTTATGTATTCCTATTATTTGGGATATTTGTTAAAAATTAAACAAGTTCAATTTATGAAAAAATATATTACTTCATTACAGTTATTTCAATTAGTTGTTCCAAATATTTTTGGACTATATTATTATAGATATACCGAAGTGCCTTTTAAATATAATATTGTATTAATACTTGAACTATACATAATAGGATTGATTTTATTATTTGGGCGTTTTTTTTATAATAATTACATCACATTATCTGAAAAAAAAGGAGTATAAACTAATAATTATATTTATTATTTAATAGTAATAAATTGATTAATACATTGACTATAAGTATTTTTTTTGTTACAATAATTAAACATACACGTAGAAGATCCTCTTCCCCTTGTGCAACCCAAATTAATAGAAGCACCAATTATAATATTATTACCACCAAAATGTTTTTGATATAACCCTAAATTAAATAATTTAGAACCAGGCATATTATACTATAGATAGATATTTATATAATTGGATATTTTATAGATTTTTAAAATTATATTTAATATAATTTAAATATAATTTACCATATTTTACCATATTATTTAGTCATGAATAATAAAACTATGAGTATATGCAATAATTGTGGAAAATCAGGCCATTTATTTCACCAATGTAAATTACCCATTACTAGTTATGGAATAATTGTTTTTCGCTGTAGCAAAGAAGGATTACAGTTTTTAATGTTGCGACGAAAAGATAGTTTTGGTTATATTGATTTTATAAGAGGTAAGTATTCACCTTATAATATTTATCAGGTTCAAAATATAATTAATGAAATGTCTTTAGATGAAAAAAAAAGACTTTTAACAGAAACATTTGATAATTTATGGAAAAATATGTGGGCTGAAACATTAAACAGTCAGTATAAAAATGAAAAACAAATATCATCTAAAAAATTTGATATAATCTTATCAGGTGTTCAAGTTGATACTGAAATAATCACATTAAAAGATCTTATAGATAAAAGTAATACTGAATGGAGCGAAACTGAATGGGAATTTCCAAAAGGTCGCAGAAATTTTAAAGAGAAAGATTTAGAATGTGCTTTGAGAGAGTTTAAAGAAGAAACTGGTATATCGGAAAACAAGATTGTTATTGTTGAAAATGTCTTACCATTTGAAGAAATATTTATAGGTTCAAATCATAAGGCTTATAAACATAAATATTTTTTAGCTTATATGAATGATTTGGAAGATAATTTAAATAATTTTCAAGTAAGTGAAGTTAGTAAATTAGAGTGGAAAAATATAGATCAATGTTTAGAATCAATAAGACCATATAATTTAGAGAAAAAAGAATTAATTAAAAATATTAATAAAGTATTACAAGAATATAGATTATATTCATAATATATAGTATTATGACAGAAAATTCCAAAAAAAGTAAATTAATTATAGAAAGTTCTTCGTCTGATAAAACATCTACCAAAATAGAAGATAATATTTCTGAACCACTAACAAGTAAAACACTAGTAGAAGTATCTTCACCTGATAAATCATCTACCTCAATACCATCATCTACCCCAATACCATCATCTACTCCAATACCATCATCTACATCTGAAACGTTGTTAGTATCCTCTACAATTAATAGTATTGATGAAAAAGGTTTAGAAGAAGAATTTAATAAAGTAAATTGTAAAGACGAAAATTTTTATTCAAAAGATTGTAATAAATTTTTATTAAAAAAAGAATTAGTAGAGCGTAAATTTCTTTCTGAACATGAAGATGAAAATTCTTATTTATATCCCAATTTAAATGATACTGAATTTAATATTAAAATAGCAACAAAAAAAGAATTCAATGATACTAAATATGATGGTAAAATTCATGACAGTATTGAAGAACAATCTGATCTTTTAGCAAAAGCGGACTTTGAATTATCGCCTCATCAAGCTTTTGTTAAAAACTTTATGTCATCTCAAACACCATATAATAGTTTATTATTATATCATGGCTTAGGTACAGGTAAGACATGCAGTGCCATTGGTGTTTCAGAAGAAATGCGCGATTACATGAAACAAATGGGAATTAACAAAAGAATTATAATAGTTGCTTCTGAAAATGTTCAAGATAACTTTAAACTTCAATTATTTGATGAAAGAAAATTAAAATTAATTGATGGTGTATGGAATATTAGAGCATGTACTGGAAACAAATTATTAAAGGAAATTAATCCTATGAATATGAAGGGATTGACAAAAGAAAAAATAATTAGTCAAATTAAGAATTTAATAAATACTTATTATATTTTTCTTGGTTATGTTCAATTTGCCAATTATATTATTAAAACTATGAATTATACTGAAGAAGTAAAAAAACAAAGATTTCAAAAAGGAGAGATACCTAGTGGAAACAAACAAAATAAATCTAGAATTCAAACGCTAAAAGATGTTAAAATTGAATTAAATAGTAGAATAATAAAGCGCTTACAAAATGAATTTAATAATAGATTGGTTATTATTGATGAGGTTCATAATATTCGTAAAACAAATGATAATGAAAATAAAAAAGTCGCAATTAATTTGGAATTGCTTGTAAAAGCAGCTCAAAATATGCGATTTTTACTTCTCTCTGCCACTCCAATGTATAATAATTATAAAGAAATTGTATGGCTTCTTAACTTGATGAATACAAATGATAGAAGATGTAGAGTTGAAGTAAAAGATATTTTTGATAAAAATGGAAATTTCAAAAAAAATGGAGAGGAACTCCTAATAAGAAAAGCAACTGGTTATGTTTCTTTTGTAAGAGGTGAAAACCCATATACTTTTCCTTATAGAGTTTATCCTAGCGAATTTGCCAAAAAATATACATTTCCAGATATTAAATATCCTTCTTACCAAATGAACCTGAAAAAAATAAAACATGAGGATAAAAAACGCATTTTAAGTTTATATTTAACAAAATTAGAAAATTGTCAAAATTGTGGCAAATGTCAATACTGTGCATATAAATACATTATTTATAATTTAAGACATAAAAAAATAACAATAACAACAAAAACTGGTATTGTTAAAGAGATGCCCAGTTTTGAAAATATGGAAGCATTTGGTTATACATTACTCCAAATTCCTCTAGAATCATTAATTATTTCTTATCCAGTTCCAGGTTTAAAAGAAATATTAGATGATATACCAGTAGAAACATTTTCTGATGACTTTAGCGACAGCTTTTCTGATTTAAGTTCTATTGAAAAAGAAGAAGAACTAGTAGACGAGGCTCCAGGATTTGCCGAAGAAACATTTGTGGAGGAAACAGAAGATGGTGATGAAAAAACTGTTATTGATACTGAAAAGTCTTCTGAAAAAACTTTGGTTGATAGTAGCAAAATATCTAGCAAGTCTTCTGAAAAAACTTTGGTTGATAGTGGTAAAATATCTAGCAAGTCTTCTGAAAAAACTTTGGTTGATAGTAGCAAAATATCTAGCAAGTCTTCTGAAAAAACTTTGGTTGATAGTGGTAAAATATCTAGCAAGTCTTCTGAAA
>Ga0114960_10000144_pt1 | contig 54473 bp, 40 predicted proteins | sample C_130625_MF_Meta_FD_92637 | JGI IMG/M metagenome (GOLD analysis project Ga0114960, IMG submission 92637) | Freshwater microbial communities from Lake Croche, Canada to study carbon cycling - C_130625_MF_MetaG | ecosystem: Environmental > Aquatic > Freshwater > Lake | place: Lake Croche, Canada...
CGGTGCAATGGGCCGTGCAGCTGTGCCAAGTGGCGCAAGTACTGGCATTCACGAAGCAGTAGAATTACGCGATGGCGATAAAAAGAAGTATGGCGCAAAAGGCGTTTTAAAAGCAGTAAAAAACGTAAACGATATTATTGCTGAAACCTTAATTGGGTATGATGTTTCTCAGCAAGCTGCCATTGATCAGGTAATGATTGATTTAGACGGAACACCCAATAAAGCAAAATTAGGCGCCAATTCTATTTTGGCAGTGAGTATGGCAGTAGCAAAAGCAGCAGCAGACGAAGCTGGTTTGCCATTGTTCCGATACATAGGCGGAACCAATGCTAAAACATTGCCTATTCCAATGATGAACATCTTAAATGGTGGTGCTCATGCCGACAATAAAATCGATTTTCAAGAATTTATGATTGTACCAGTTGGTGCACCTAGTTTCAGTGATGGATTGCGTTGGGGTGTAGAAATTTTCCATGTACTTAAAACAGTATTGAAGAAAAAAGGATACAGTACAAATGTGGGAGACGAAGGTGGATTTGCACCAAATATTCAAAGCAACGAAGAAGCCATTGAAACTGTATTAGAAGCAATTACTGCAGCAGGATATAAAACAGGTTCTCAAATTGTTATTGCTATGGATGCTGCAAACAGCGAACTATGGGATAACAAAAAGAAAAAATATGTATTCCATAAAAGCAGTGGTAAAGAAATGAGCAGCGATCAGCTGGTTAAATTCTGGGAAAGCTGGGTAAAAAAATATCCAATTGCTTCTATTGAAGATGGTATGGCCGAAGACGATTGGGACGGTTGGAAAGCTTTAACCAATGCAGTTGGAAGCAAATGTCAATTAGTAGGAGACGATTTATTTGTGACCAATGTAAAACGTTTACAACAAGGCATTGATAAAAAAATTGGTAATGGATTACTAGTTAAAGTAAACCAGATTGGAACAATTACCGAAACAATCAATGCAGTTACTTTGGCGCAACACAATGGCTACAATACTATCATGAGTCATAGAAGTGGTGAAACAGAAGATACTACTATTGCAGATTTAGCGGTAGCATTAAATTGCGGACAAATTAAAACTGGTTCTGCCTCACGTTCAGATCGTATGGCTAAGTATAACCAATTGCTTCGTATTGAAGAAGCATTGGGTAATACTGCTATCTATCCAAAAGGGAAGATTAAATTTGGTACAAAATAGTTTGAATTTAATATCGTTAGCAACTCGAATTTATTCTACATTCGGGTTGCTAATTTTAAAGTATGCTAAAAAAAATAACTAAAATACTCACAAATAAATATGTTCTAGCGAGCGTATTTTTTTTAGTATGGATGTTATTTGTAGACCAACGCGATTATTTCCAACAACAAGAACGCAAAGCCGAGCTTCAAAAGTTAGAAGCAAAAAAGCAATACTACCAACAGGAAATTGCCAAGGCAAAAAAAACACTTACAGATTTACAGAGCAACCCAGCTGCACTTGAAAAATTTGCCCGCGAAAGGTATTTGATGAAAAAAGACGGAGAAGAGATCTTTACAGTAGAAGACTCCACTCATATCAAATAATTTCTTCAAGCTTTGCTACAGCCCTTTTTTCTAATATTCTTATTTTTATTAGACCCCACTGCAATATAATTTAAAGTTCGCCGTTTTTAGCATACCGTACCCTCTTAGCCATTTTTGTATCATTTTATGAAAGAAATTAAAGCGGAGGATTTAATGAGTTACCTATACAACGAAGCGTCACCAGAAATGACTGATGCTATAAAAAAAGCCATAGCCGAAGACCAGTCTTTGAAAGACCAGTTAAACTTGCTGCAATTGAGTATGGAGCAACTAGATAAATTAGACCTGAAATCTCCTAGTAATGCCTCTTTAATGGCTATCATGGCCTATGCTTCAAAAAAGAATACAGAATAATTCAATTCCAATTACTGGCCCAATTTAATATGACCAAAAAAGAACGCTATCAAAAAGCCATTGAATATTTTTTAACCAATGTGCCCGTGGCTGAAACGGAGTTGCTGTATGATAATCCATTTCAATTATTGGTGGCGGTCATTTTATCTGCACAGTGCACAGATAAGCGCGTGAATTTAACAACACCTGCCATTTTTGAGCGATATCCCACTGCAGCAAAAATGGCAAAAGCTAGTTTCGAAGATTTGTTTCCAATTATAAAAAGCATCTCTTATCCAAACAATAAAACCAAGCATTTAATTGGTATGGCAAATATGCTAATGACTCAATTTGATGGAGAAGTTCCCATGACAGTAGAATCATTAGTACAACTGCCTGGTGTAGGAAGAAAAACAGCGAATGTGATTACTAGTGTGATTGACAAACAACCGAATATGGCGGTTGATACGCATGTGTTTCGTGTATCTGCTAGATTGGGTTTAACTACCAATGCTACAACACCACTAGCAGCAGAGAAGCAACTGATAAAAAATATTCCGGCAGAACTAGTGCATACTGCGCATCACTGGCTTATTTTGCATGGACGTTATACTTGCTTGGCGCGAAGTCCTAAATGCGAAGAATGTGGCTTACAAGCAATTTGTAAGTATTATGCTAAGTTGTAATTAATTTTTATTTTTTCCTTTTACCAATTCATAAGAATGGTCTACAAATTGCTGCAACTGTTTGTTAGAAATACTTCCATCAATAATTACCGTATTCCAATGTTTTTTATTCATGTGCCAACCAGGAATAACTGCAGCAAATTCTTCGCGTAATTCTAGTGCGAAATCAGGATTGCATTTAACATTAAATTGCAAAGGATGGCTGATAAAATCAGTTAATAAAAACATTTTTCCATTGATTTTGTACACCAAATTATCGGGTCCAAAAGGTTGCGTTTCTTCGGCTCCTTGTTTACTAAGAGCATAATTGCGTAGTTGTTCTAAATCCATTTATTTTTTTTAGCCGACTATAAATCTAGTACAATTTGAATATTCCTTTTAATTGCTTTTGTTTGTTCAGGGTTTAATTTTCCAATTCTTTCTAAAAGCCTTTTGTTGTCAATGGCCCTAATTTGATCAACGAGTATATCGCTAGGTTTATCTAATTGATTTTTTCTTAAATGCACCCTTAGTAATTCAATTTCTGGCTGAACATTTGAAGTAATTGGGCAAATGATTGTAGAAGGATGGGTGTCATTTAACAAATTTGTTTGCATCACTACAACAGGTCTGGTTTTACCAGGTTCAGTGCCCATTCTAGGATTTAAATCAGCCAACCAAATATCAAATTGTTTAATTTTCATCAATTAGCATTTCAAACTCATGTAATAATGCTATGGATTCTTTGCTTGATATTTTAGACTCCTTTATTAGTTGTTTTTTAAGTAGTTTTCGACGGTTAAATAGGTTGTAAATATTCACTGCTTCATTAATATATCTGTTCCTTGCTAAATTTAAAACAGTAGTTATTTCTTCTGCTTCGTCAAAAATTTCGTCATCAAGTTTTAGTGAGAGTGTTTTCATCAAGTTATTTTATTGTAAAAGTATATACAAAAAGTATATACTAGTATTTTAATTTAAAAAACATCATTCTTTATTTAAAGCTGCTTGATCAATAAACTACTCGGCGGTCATAATGGGTATTTCTGCAGATTTATAGTCTTTTAAATTTCTTGTAAGTAAAGTTTTTACTGCATGTTCAGTTGCTGTAAAATATTGAATACCATCTTCAAAATCCGATGAAAGTGAGATGTCAATGATTTTATCGGTAACAGCTAAAAATACTTTCCTTTATTTCTATAATGTTGAAAATCCAATAAAATCATTTTACAAACTGGTATATGGGCAAAAAAAAGCAACCTCTTTTCAGGGTTGCTTTTATAAAATCTTTTGTAATTGGTACTATAATAATTTATGTACGCAGTCTACTAGTTCAGATTTGGTAATAGGAATACCCATCATTTTATTGTAAGGAATTGCATCTACAAAATATTGATCACGAATAATTCTTACCAATTGACCATTGTTAATTTCAGGTACTAAAACCTTGTCGAAATTTTTAATAATATCGCCTAAGTTTTTAGGGAAAGGACGCAAATAACGAATATGAGCATGGCTTACGGCATGACCTTCGGCTTGCAATTCATGACAGGCACTTTTAATTGAACCATAGGTAGAGCCCCATCCTAAAATCAATACTTTACCTTTTTCTGCACCGCTGTCAATCGTTTGTAATGGAATGTAATCTGCTATTTTATCAACTTTAGCCTGACGTACATTAATCATGTGTTGGTGGTTCTCTGGTTCGTAGTTAACGTTACCAGTTACATCTTGTTTTTCTAATCCGCCAATACGGTGTTCTAAACCAGGTGTACCAGGAACTGCCCAAGGACGAACCAATTTTTCGTCGCGCTTGTATGGTTTATATTTTTCGTCGCCTTCGTCTTTTGTTTTTTTGAAATTTACTTCTATTGGTTGTAAATCGGCAGATACTGGGAATTTCCAAGGTTCAGCACCATTGGCAATATATCCATCACTTAATAAAATAACAGGAGTCATGTGCTGTACTGCAATTCTGCATGCTTCATAAGAAGCATCAAAACAATCACTTGGTGTAGAGGAAGCAACAATTGGAATTGGCGCTTCTCCATTACGTCCATAATATGCTTGCATCAAGTCACTTTGCTCTGTTTTAGTTGGCAAGCCTGTTGAAGGTCCGCCACGCTGAATGTTAATTATCAGCAACGGAATTTCCAACATCATAGCCAAGCCCATTGCTTCAGTTTTTAAAGCCATACCCGGACCAGATGTGGTAGTAATTCCTAAAGCACCGCCGTAGCTAGCACCAATTGCGGCACCAATACCAGCAATTTCATCTTCTGCTTGGAATGTGCGAATACCAAAGCTTTTGTATTTGCTTAATTCGTGTAGAATATCTGTAGCCGGTGTAATAGGATAAGTTCCTAAAAAAATAGGCAATCCACTTTTTTCACTAGCAGCAATCAAACCAAAAGAAAGGGCTTGATTACCCATAATACTTCTGTATAAACCTGGAACCATTTTAGCCTTGTCAACCTTGTAACGTGTTGTGAAAGCTTCAGTAGTATCACCATAATTATATCCAGCTTGTAATACTTTTACGTTACTATTTAAGATGGTTGGTTTTTTGCCGAACTTCTCTTTTAAGAATTCAATGGTTGTTTCTAAATTACGGTTGTACATCCAGTAAATCAATCCCAAAACAAACATGTTTTTGGCACGATCTCTTTCTTTAACACCTAGGTCTGTAAAGTCTTTTAAAGATTCACGAGTAAGTTTGGTTACATCAACTTTCATTAAGTCGTAACTGTCTAAACTGCCATCCTCTAAAGGGTTTACGCCATCTGGATAATTAGCCAAACGCAAATTACGGGTATCAAAACCATCAATGTTGGCAATAATTTTACCGCCTTTTTTAATGCTTTTTAAATTAACTTTTAAAGCAGCAGCATTCATAGCTACTAACACATCGCAATCATCTCCAGGCGTGTAAATTCGCTCACTAGAGAAATGCAGTTGAAATCCACTCACACCTGGTAAAGTACCTATTGGAGCCCTAATTTCAGCTGGAAAATCTGGGAAAGTTGCTAGGTCAATTCCTAGCATTGCAGTGTTGTTTGTAAACTGCTGACCCGTTAATTGCATTCCGTCGCCGCTATCTCCGGCGAATTTAATTACTACGTCTTGTAGAAGTTCTTCTTTTCTATTCATCATAATCAATTCAAAATATGATGCCAATGCAATCAGAGCATGGCTGTTTCAATTGTTTTTGTGCCTCAGCAAAAAGCTGATTTTAAAAAGTTGCGCTAAGATACTACAAGTGAGAGGTATAATTCCCGTTTTTTCAGTTTTTATCTCATAATTTCTGAGTAATTAACCATTTATTATATGTGTTAGAACCTTCATTCTGTTTGTATCTTTGAACCTACAATTCGATTTGAAATGCCCAAATGCTACACGAAAAGAAAAATAATATCAATAGTACTCAGTTGCTTTCTTGCAGGTTTGGGGTCATGTAATCAAGCAAGTTCAACCAATCAACAAATGAAGGATTCGGTACCTAAAACTCCTGTAAAATTGAGTGTAAGTTCTGAAAATGAGTCGGTTGCCTTCAAGCAAAATACTGATACGACTAAGTCAACTATTTATTTAACCTTCGACGACGGCCCTCAAAAAGGCACTATTGTTTGCTATAACACATGCAAAAGCTTAGGGGTAAAAGCCAGTTTTTTCATGGTAGGATTGCACCAAAATGCTAAATCTGATGGCAAGAAATTGGTTTCTATGATTCGAAGCGGCTATCCGGAATTCTTATTAACCAATCATAGTTACACGCACGCAAAAGACAAATACAAGGATTTTTACCACCATCCTCAAGCGGCATTAATTGATTTTTTAAGTGCTCAAGATTCTTTAAAAGTGCCTAAAAAAATTATCAGACTACCAGGAAATAGTGCTTGGGTAAGAGCCTCAGATGTAAAAAGTAGTCAATTAGTATCTGCGGTAACACATTTATTAGATAGCGCTGGATACAATGTAATAGGATGGGATCTTGAATGGAATTTCAGCCACAAAACAGGCCGTCCTATACAAACACCCGAAAAATTAGCGGCTCAGGTTGATAGTGCATTTGCGCACCAAAACATGCATGTTCGAAAGCATTTAGTAATTCTTACACATGATAGAATGTTTCAACGTCCTGCAGATAGTTTGTCTTTGGTAAAATTTATAGGGCTACTACAACGTAATCCAAACTATGTTTTTGAAACGGTGGACCATTTGCCTGGATTAAAAAACTAATTTTTTACGCGCTTAACCGACTATTTCTGCCTATAATTTTATCATTTTCTTGAGAAATTCCAAGCATAATCGCTTTATTATTGTAGTATATTTGTAATTGAAAAAAAAATTAAAACTATGGCAATTTTTAAATCGGGCAATCCTACTTTAACCGAAAAAATGTTTGATAAAAGTACCACTGTGATGGCCGAAAATCAAGGCGTTATGAGTGTGCGTGGTGCAATTAATAAATTTGGATTTTTAATGTTGATGGTAATTGCAGGTGCGGCTTATAACTGGCAATTGTTCCAAGAATTAAAACAGTCTACTATGACCATTTTAATGATGGTGGGCGCAATTGGCGGATTTGTTATTGCGCTAGGTATTACTTTCAAACCCAATTGGGCAGCCTATTTGGCACCTGCTTATGGTTTGTTACAAGGCTTATTTATTGGCGGTATTTCTGCTATTATGAACAAGCTTTTTGAAGCAAAATATCCTGGCTTAGTAATGCAAGCAGTTGGTTTAACTTTTGGTGTGGCACTTGCCATGTTTCTATTGTATAATTTTAGAATTATAAAAGCAACCGAAAAATTCAAATCGGTTATTATAGCTTCTACACTTGGGATTGGTATTTTTTATTTAATCACTATGGTATTAAATATGTTTGGTGTGAATGTAAGTTTCATGCACGATTCAAGTTTATTAAGCATTGGAATTAGTTTGTTTGTAGTAGGTATTGCTGCTATGAATTTAATTCTTGATTTTGATATGATTGAACAAGGAGCTGAAAGAGGTGCGCCTAAATTTATGGAATGGTATGGTGCATTTGGTTTATTGGTAACCATTGTTTGGTTATATATTGAAATGCTAAAATTATTGAGCAAATTAGGTAGTAGAGACTAATTGGTTTTTTAAAAATTTGCTAAAAGGCTGTATCAGATTTGGTGCAGCCTTTTTTTATTGAATCAAATTTGCAAATCAACTTGTAACCTAAATCTACATTTGATTTTAAAATGTAGTAGCAGTTTTTTTAAGAAAATTCAAATTTGCAAATACAGTAACTTACACGTTTAAAATTGGGTGCAATATGCAATTCAACCGCCAAGATTTAACCAATGAGCAATTAATATCTTTTTATCAGCAACTAGTATTTCCTAGAATGGTAGAAGAAAAGATGTTGGTATTGTTGCGCCAAGGAAAAATCAGCAAATGGTTTAGTGGCATTGGTCAAGAAGCAATTTCTGTAGGAAGTATGTTGGCTTTGCAACCAAACGAATGGGTCATGCCCTTGCACAGAAATCTTGGTGTTTTTACAGCCAGAAATATGCCATTACACCAATTATTTATGCAATGGCAGGGAAATAAACAAGGCTTTAGTAAGGGCCGCGAACGTAGTTTTCATTTTGGCAGCAAGGAGCACGCCATTTGTGGTATGATCTCGCATTTGGGTCCACAACTAGCAGTAGCCGATGGGGTTGGTTTGGCTTATCAATTAAAGCAAGAACAAAAAATTGTGCTGGCATTTACTGGTGATGGCGCAACTAGCGAAGGCGATTTTCACGAAGCTTTAAATGTAGCAGCAGTTTGGAATTTGCCCGTTATTTTTTTAATAGAAAATAATGGATATGGATTAAGCACGCCTGCTAATGAACAGTATCGTTGCGGGCAATTAATAGATAAGGCAAAGGGTTATGGTATGGAAGGCGTTCAAGTTGATGGCAATAATATTTTAGACGTTTACCATACCATTAAACATGCTAGAGAATATTGCATTAAAAATCAAGCACCTTATTTAATAGAATGCCTCACCTTTCGCATGCGTGGACACGAAGAAGCGAGTGGCATTAAGTATGTGCCAAAAGAATTATTAGAAACATGGGGTAGAAAAGATCCTATTAAAAATTTCGAACAATATTTAATAGCAGAGAAAGTAATTGCCGAAATGCAAATTGCTATCATTAAAAATGCAATTCGTGAAACCATTGAATTTGAGTTGCAATTAGCATATCAAGCAGATGATTTAATACCAAACACCAACGAAGAATTAGCAGATGTATATGCCGCTGTCGTTTCAAATAATACCATTGAATTAAATGAGCTTCAAATTCAGTTAAACGAATCGCAAACAATTATTCCAGAAAAAAGAATGGTGGATGCTATTAAAGAAGCATTGCGCCAAAGTATGGAAGCGCATAGTAATTTAATTTTAATGGGTCAGGATATTGCCGAATATGGAGGCGCATTTAAAATTACAGAAGGCTTAGTTGATCTATTTGGAAAATCACGCGTGCGTAATACTCCACTTTGTGAAAGTGCTATTTTAGGCGCTGCGCTAGGCTTAAGTTTAGAAGGATTTAAATCAGTGGTAGAAATGCAGTTTGCCGATTTTGTAAGCGTTGGTTTCAATCAAATAGTAAACAACCTAGCTAAAATTCATTATCGTTGGGGTCAAAATGCATCGGTGGTTATTCGAATGCCAACAGGTGCTGGAGTAGGTGCTGGTCCTTTTCATTCGCAGAGTAATGAAGCATGGTTTACACATGTACCCGGATTAAAAGTAGTGTATCCTTCAAGTGCGGCAGATGCAAAAGGTTTATTAATTGCCGCTGTTAGTGATGGCAATCCTGTATTATTTTTTGAACACAAAGCTTTGTATAGAAGCGTGAGTGATTTTGTGCCTGATGAATATTATACAGTGCCTATTGGTGTTGCAAAAACAGTGGCCATTGGTTCAGATATTAGTGTAATTACTTATGGTGCTGGCGTTCATTGGGCAATGGAATACCAAGCGCAAAATCCTAGCTTATCATTACATATTATTGACTTGCGTAGTTTATTACCACTAGACTATAATGCTATAAAAAAAGCAGTGGAACAAACCGGAAAAATACTATTATTACACGAAGACAATTTAACAGGAGGTATTGGTGCCGAAATTAGTGCATGGATTAGTGAACACTGTTTTGAGCAATTAGATGCGCCTATAATTCGTTGCGCTTCATTGGATACACCTATTCCTTTTAACACAGCACTAGAAAATAATTATTTAGCAAAAAATAGAATCGACCAAGCTATAAAAAAATTATTAGCTTACTAAAATAATTGAACACCATGCAAAAAAATACTTACGCCTTATTGTTTAGTTTGTTTTTTTTAACAACACTAATGCAAGCGCAAACAACCACCTATCAACCACCAAATTTTACAGATAATAATCGGGCAGAAAAACTGGCAAAATATTATCCGCTGGTAGAAAAAATCTATAGTGAATATGCTACCAAAAATCATTTTCCAGGGTATGCATTTGGTATTGTATTAGATGGAAAGCTAGTGTATTCAGGCGCTGGAGGCTTTACTGATATGGATAAAAAAACGGCAGCAACTACACAATCAATGTTTCGAATTGCTTCGATGAGCAAAAGCTTTACAGCAATGGCTATTTTAAAATTACGCGACGAGGGTAAATTAAAATTAGACGATCCTGTTGCGCAATATATACCTGAAATGAAGGGCCAACAACTCACCAAAGATGCACCCGTTATGACTGTAAGGAATTTATTGTCTCACTCGGCAGGATTCCCTGAAGACAATCCTTGGGGCGACCGTCAGTTGGCTATTTCAGATGCCGATTTAATTGCGATGATTAAAAAAGGAATTAGTTTTTCGAATGATCCTGGCTTAACTTATGAGTATAGCAATATGGGCTTTGCAATGCTAGGGTATATTATTAAAAAAGTAACGGGCATTCCTTATAGCGACTACATTGAAAAAAATATTTGGCAACCACTCCATATGCAACAAGCAAGTTGGGAATATACAAAAGTGCCTGCAAATGAATTGGCGCATGGTTATCGTTGGATCAATAATAATTGGCGCGAAGAAGCATTATTGCACGATGGTATTTATGGGGCAATGGGTGGTATGATCACTTCAATAGAATCATTTAGTAAATACCTGGCTTTTCATGAATCTGCATGGCCTCCTAGAAATGATATTGAACTTGGGCCTATTAAAAGAAGCTCCATTCGAGAAATGCACCAACCTTGGCGTTTTGCTTCGTTAAATGCTGCCTACAAATATCCTAGCGGAATGGCTTGTGCCATGGCTGCTGCTTATGCTTATGGGTTGCGATGGTCTAAAGATTGCGAGGGTAGAGAAACCATTGGTCATACTGGTGGTTTGCCTGGTTTTGGAAGTAATTGGGTGATATTGCCTGAATACGGTTTAGGTGTTATGTTTTTTGCAAACCTAACTTACGCACCCACCTCATTAGCCAATGTACAAGTGTTGGATACCTTGCTCAGATTAACGGGAATTCAGCCCCGACAATTACCAGCGTCAAAAATTCTTACACAAAGAAGAGATGATTTAGTAAAATTATTACCAGCGTTTAATAATGCGCAGCAATCGGGTATTTTTGCGGTTAACTTTTTTGCAGATTATTTTACAGAAACACTCAAAAAAGAAGCGACAGATATTTTTGAAAAAGCAGGCGCTATTAAAAAAATAAATGAAGTGGTACCAGAAAATCAATTACGCGGTTATTTTATTTTAGAAGGAGCAAAAGCCAATATCCAAATAAGTTTTACGCTTACGCCAGAGAATCCTGCATTAATTCAGGAGTACCATATTAAACTAGTTGATAAATAAATTATTCTCCAGGATGGTATGATTTTTCAACATGCTTTAGTACATCTTCTTTATAAAATAATACCTCTTTAAATTGACCTTTGGTATAAGGTATTGCTTGGTCTGCAAAGTGTTTGGAATTAGGGTCACTAGATTCACCACCGGCTAATAAAGATTTGGCCATTACTTTTTTGCCAAATTCAACAGCGCAAATAAAACTATTGCCATTATAGCCATATCGTAAATTAGTATTTGGATATGCTTTGCTAACATAAGAGGGTAAGCATCCCCAAGTAGAAGCCGCAAACCCAGATGGTATGCTAGGTTCAGCGTCATTGTATTTTTCAACTATATTGCCTGTTAAGCGTTGGTATCGATTGATTTCACCCCAAGGTTTTTTCCAAGTTCCAAATTTGGCAGTTAATTCTTTTGTTACTTCCAACAAACTATTTAAAAGCAAACTAACATTATTAGACTCAGCAAATACAGTTGTTTTTTGTACCTGATCTGATTCGTCTTTTCCATTAGCCCTTAAAATTGTAGGCAATAATTTTTGCGCCCATTCAATGGCTAGTGTTGTTGCAACAGAATTTTCCGATGAATTTCTATCCCAATTTTTTAATATAGCAATGGGCGCCGATAAGGTGCTAAAATTTGTGTCTAATTTATTTTTTTCATAAGCACTAAGTAATGCAGGAATCAACAAGTCAAATGCTGCAAGATGCGTGTCATAAGCCGTTTCAATCACTTTATTGATGGTAAGTTGCGTGCGGTCTTTAAAAATTTTCACGGCATTTAATCCCCTAAAATTTTCTCCATCAAGCGCCATATAATGCGGGTAATTTTCTTTTTTCGGGCTACTGATTCCCGAAACGGTAAATGGTGTTGAATTACAATTTTGCAAAAAGCCACTGCTTGGATTATACACGTGAATCATTTCGTTTAAACTATGTAATCCTTTCCATTCTGTATTGCTAGTTGTACCATCCACTGGCTTCGACCAATTGAATGCGGTATCTCTTTTTGGAATAAAATTACCATGCCAATATGCAATATTTCCTTTGTCATCTGCAAACACGGTATTGTTGGATGTGTTGGCTAGCATTTCCATATTTTTTTTGTAGTCTTCAAATCCTTTAGACTTAGTTCTTTGCCAAGATTGTATTAAAGATTTGATAGATCGATTATTGGCTTTAACAGAAATCCATTGACCATTTCTTTTAGCCATAACAGGTCCATGATGTGTGTAATAAGTTTTAAAACTTTTAGATAATAGTTTCCCATTTTCTAAGTATTGAATTGATATTGTTTTTTCAGTAACAGGCAATAGTTGATTATTATATTGGTAACTAAAACCTTTATCTGTTGCTTGTACTTTTTTTATGTACAAATCTGCTACATCACTATAGCCAGAAGTATGCATCCAACCACAGTGTTCATTGAATCCTTGGTACACAAAAAACTGTCCCCAAGTAACAGCACCATAAGCGTGTAAACCTTCTAAGCTTTCAACAGCTACTTCTGGTCTAAAATAAAAAGTTACGTGTGGATTAATATATAAAATGGCATTGCCTGATGCTGTTTTGGAAGGTCCAAAAGCAAATCCATTTGAGCCACTTGGCAAGGGTTCTTCAAATACGGTATTATTTTTTGCTAAAGGAACGATTGCTTCATTTGAATAAAATGCTTTTAATTCATTAATAGTCACATCGCCTAAATTAATAGCACCAATACTTCCATCGGTCCACATGAGTGCATACCATGGTTCAAAATGCTGTAGCAATAGTGGTTTTTTAGTAGGATGCTTGTAGATATAATAATTAATGCCATCTGCATGTGCTATTAATAATTTTTTTAACCATTCATCGGCTTGTTCAAAATCTTTTTTTGCTGCTGTTGAATCAAGTATTATTCTGTTTAGTAAGTCATTGTATATATCTGTTATGCCGTTTATTTCAGAGAGCCTTCCTAGCTTTTCTATATAGTTCATTTCAACCCGCTTAAAATCGTCTTCGCATTGGGAATAGATTAGCCCAAAAACAGCATCGGCATCTGTTTTTCCATAAATATGTGGCACACCCCAATTGTCTCTAATAATGGTTACTTGTTTAGCAGTTTTTTGGTATCGATTAATTGCTAGTTTATTGAAATCTTGGGCATGTAAAAAAAACGGACTTGCAATAATTGTTAGTGCTACTAAACATTTGATATACTTTAAAAAAGGAATATTTTTCATTGATATTTATTTATTGGCTCTTAAAACCATTCCATTTCTACTGCCATTGTGTACGCCATCGTTAACTGTTATTTTTCCATTCACAATCACGTATTTAAATCCTGTTGAAAACTGGTGTGGTTTGTTATAGGTTGATTGGTCTTGCACTGTTTTTTCATCAAACACTACAATATCTGCGGCAAATCCTTCGCGCAATATGCCACGGTCTTTTAGTTGAAATTTTTGTGCCGGTAAAGAAGTCATGCGTCTAATGGCTTCTTCTAACGAAATGATTTTTTCGTCTCGAACGTATTTAGATAATACCCTTGCATTAGTACCATAACCCCTTGGATGTGGATTGCCTGAACCAAACACACGGATACTTGCATCACTAGCAAACATATTAAATGGATACTGCATAATATTGGCAACATCTTTATCACTCATGCCATGAAACACCATGCCAGCGCCACCTTGCTCCATCATTTCAATAATAGTGATGGCTTCTTCTTTTGCAATATGCTTTTTACCTTTTAATAAATTCACTTCTTCAATGCTTTTGCCATTATAACTACTATCGGCTTTAAATGAGGCAACAACTGGGTAACTAAAATGTTTCAATTTTCTTTTTTGAAGTTTCTTTATCATGTATGCCACTACTTCTTTTCTAACACTTGTTCTTGCTAGTCTTGCCTTAATAGAATCTTCTCCATCAGCCAAAATCCAATCAGGAATTAAGGTGCTCAAAGAAGTACTACTGGCAGTGTAAGGATATTGGTCAATGGTTACTTCTAAGCCTTCAGACCTAGCTTTAATAATCATAGGAATGGTTTCTTTGCTGCGTCCCCAATTTTGCTGACCACTCAATTTAAAATGCGATATTTCTACAGGCATATTGGCTTCTTTTCCTATATACAATGCTTCTTCAATGGCTTGGGTAACACTATCTCCTTCGTCGCGCATATGGCTGGCATAAACGCCATGATGTGCGGCTGCAATTTTTGCGAGTCGTACAATTTCAGTTGTTTTAGAATAAGTGCCAGGAATATAAATTAGGCCCGTAGACAATCCAACTGCACCATCATTCATCGCTTTTTCAACAATGGCTTCCATTCGTTGTAATTCTGCTTCTGATGGATCTCTATTGGCAGAACCCATCACTGCTTTTCTAACATCGTTGTGGCCAATTAATGAAGCGGTATTTATTGAAAGATGTAAACTATCAATCATTGAAAAATATCGGCCTAAATTGGTTTCAGAAAGACCACAGTTACCAGTAACAACACTGGTTACTCCATCGTAAATAAAATTTGTGGCAGCTGGATTTTTTCGCTCATCTCCTTCAATATGGGTATGAACGTCTATAAATCCTGGCGATACTATCAAGCCAGTTGCGTTAAGGGTATTGGTTGCTTTCCATGCACCTAAAGCGCCGATTTTAATGATTTTTCCATCTTTTACAGCAATATCAGCGTAAAACCAAGAATTGCCAGTGCCATCTAAAATTTTGCCATTTTTAATAATTAAATCGGCTTGCTGTGCTTTCGAAACGCTTGAAATGAGTAGTAAAATTGCAATTAACTGTTTCATTGTTTGTATGGATAATGCGCATTAATATAAAGAAGCTTCAATTTAGGATGAATTTTTGAGCCAATGGCTAAATTTTCCGGATCCTTGGTCTATTGTAAAGCCGTACTTTTGCAGACTGAAAATATATAGCGGATATGTTAGACAAGCTCGATGCCATTAAAGCCAGGTTTCATCAAGTGGGGATAGCCCTCACCAACCCTGAGATTATTAATAACCAAAAAGAATACGGTGCGTATAGTAAAGAATACCGTTCTCTAGAAAAAATTGTTGAGCCATACGAAACATATAAAAGGGTTTTAGCAGATTATGATTTTGCCAAAGAAAGTTTGAATGGTAATGATGAAGAGATGCGCGAATTGGCCAAAATGGAACTGCCCGAAATTGAATCTAAAAAAGACCAACTAGAAAAAGAATTAACCAAACTATTAATTCCAAAAGATCCACAAGACGATAAAAATGCCATCATAGAAATTCGTGCTGGAACCGGTGGAGACGAAGCCAGTTTATTTGCTGGAGATTTATTAGGAATGTACCTCCGCTATTGCTCTAAAAAAGGCTGGAAAACAAGTGTGGTAAGCGAAAGTGAAGGAACTGTAGGCGGATATAAAGAAGTGATTGTAGAAGTAACTGGCGAAGATGTGTACGGCACTTTAAAATTCGAAAGCGGCGTGCATCGTGTACAACGTGTTCCCAATACAGAAACACAAGGAAGGGTGCATACTTCGGCAGCAACAGTTGCAGTAATGCCAGAAGCCGAAGAAGTAGATTTTGAATTGAAAGAAAGTGATGTAAAAATGGAAACTGCCCGAAGTGGTGGTGCTGGTGGACAAAACGTAAACAAAGTAGAAACAAAAGTATTCCTTACCCATATTCCAACAGGGGTGGTAGTGGTTTGTCAAACTGAGCGTTCTCAGTTGGGTAACCGCGAAAAAGCCATGACCATGTTGCGGACCAAATTATACGAAGAAGAAGTACGCAAACACGAAGACGAAATTTCTCGTCAAAGAAAAACATTGGTGAGTACAGGCGATAGAAGTGCTAAAATAAGAACCTATAACTGGCCACAGGGAAGGGTTACAGACCATCGTATTGGTTTAACATCTTACAATTTAGACGCTGTAATTGGCGGTGAAATTGAAGATTTCATTGAGGCCCTTCAAATGGCAGAAAATGCAGAAAAAATGTTGCACCAATAAATTGAGTGATTAGTTGTTTTTTGCGCTGTCTTCTTGTGCTTTTATTTTAAGTTCCCAAGCCCAAGCGGTTTTCATCATGTCGGTGAGATTGTATTCAATTGTCCAACCTAATTGGGTAACAGCTGCATCGTTATTGGCAAAAATGGCTACAACATCTCCAGGACGTCTTGCTGCAATTTCATAATTTAAAGCAACCCCACTCACTTCTTCAAAACTTTGAATGGCTTCTAAAACTGTTACGCCAATACCTGTGCCCAAATTAAAAATATCACAGGCAGTTTTGTTTTTTTCTTGGGCTAAATATTGAATGGCTAAAGTATGTGCATGTGCAATATCGCATACATGAATATAATCGCGAATACAACTTCCATCACGGGTATCATAATCGTTACCAAACACTTTCATTTTTGGTAATTTGCCTATGGCAGTTTGTGTAATTGCGGGCACTAAGTTTTGTGGCCTGCCAATTGGTAATTCGCCAATAGCCGCGCTAGGGTGGGCTCCTACTGGATTAAAATAACGCAATAAAATAGTATTGCAACCGCCATTTTTTGTAAAATCTTGTAGTATTTCTTCTCCCATTTGCTTGGTGGCACCATAAGGAGATTCTGCTTTTTTTATAGGGGATAATTCAGTAACAGGAATGGCATCGGGGCTACCATATACCGTACAAGAAGAAGAAAATACAAAGTTCGGAATGCTAAATTCTTCTACGCATTTTAGCAAATTAATCAACGAAAACAAATTATTTTCGTAGTACAAAATTGGTGCCGTAACTGATTCTCCTACTGCTTTATAAGCTGCAAAATGAATAATACCAGCAATATCTGTATTCTCTTGAAACACGGCCTGTGTTTCGTCGAAATTCTTTAAGTCTACTAAATAATTTTTTATTTTTTTTCCTGTGATTTGCTCAATACCTGCAATGGAATAACTAGACGAACGAGAATTATCGTCAATAGATATTACCTCATAACCATGGTTTAATAAATCAACGATTGTATGAGATCCAATATATCCGCAACCTCCTGTAACCAATATTTTTTGCATAGGGAATAAATATCCTGCAATATTAATTCAAGTAATTCAACAAGCGGCTAATCAATCAAATATTAAATAAATAATTTCAGAATATAGAAGATAGTAGCAGCTAAAATTGCAGAAATAGGGATGGTTAAAATCCAAGCCCACAATAAGTTAATGGTTACACCCCAACGTACAGCACTTAATCTTTTGGTAGCGCCTACACCAATTATAGAACCTGTAATGGTATGTGTTGTAGAAACTGGAATTTTAAAATGTTCGGTTAAGAACAAGGTAATAGCACCTGCAGTTTCTGCTGCAACACCTTCTAATGGGGTTACTTTGGTAATTTTGGTGCCCATTGTTTTTACAATTTTCCAACCACCACTCATGGTGCCAAGGCCAATACACAAGAAACTTGTAAAAGGTACCCATCCGTATTGGTCCACAAATTGGTTAAAGTTCATATGAATCCCTTGCGTTCCTTGGTAGTAAATCATAGCAGCGCCAATAATTCCCATTACTTTTTGGGCATCATTGCCACCGTGTCCAATACTAAAAGCAGCTGAAGAAACTAACTGTAAACGCTTAAACCAATTCTCTGCTTTATACGGGTTCGATCGCTTACATATATGCACAATAAGTATCGTGATAAAAAATGCAATGATCATTCCTATTAGAGGGGCTAAGAAAATAAATAAGAAAGTAGGAACCACTTTTACGTAGTTAATAACTTGGTGGTCTAAATGGCTAAAACCTTTTGCATTGGCAATTGCTGCTCCTATAAATCCGCCCATTAAAGTATGTGAAGAACTAGATGGAATACCAAACCACCAAGTGATTAAATTCCAAATAATTGCAGCAAGAATCCCTGCTAACAATACTTGTAAAGTAATAAACTCTGGGTTAACCCATTTTGCAACGGTATTGCCAATTCCAAATTCTTTGAAAATATATTTAGAAATAAAAAATGCAGCGAAATTAAACATAGCTGCCCATAAAACTGCTTGAAAAGGAGTTAATACTTTCGTGGAAACTATTGTGGCAATTGAGTTTGCGGCATCATGGAATCCATTGATAAAATCAAAAACGAAAGCAAGTACAATAATAATAATCAGTAAAGTAAACATAAGCAGTTTTTTTTAGCTTGTCATTTTGGCTAGCAATATAAACTAACCAGTAATGCAACAGTGGTCTACTGTTTATGCGTATTTAATAATGATTGATTCAATTACATTGGCAGCATCTTCACATTTATCTGTAGCAATTTCCATTACTTGATAAATTTCTCTTTTCTTTATCACTTCTTTAAAATCATTTTCTGTTTGGAATAAAATTTCAATGCTCATATCAAACACATCGTCAGCCTGGTTTTCAATGCTATTTACTTTAACCATTGCTTCGGTCATGGCACGTAAATTTTTCATATCGCGTAAGCCAAATACCGCTTTTTTAATTTCAATAGTGCCTTGTAAAATAAGGTCGGCCATTTTCTGGATACCTGTATCGTTTGGGTTAACATTATAGAAATTAATCTTTTTAGAACAAGCGTAAATATAGTCGGCAATATCATCTAAAGAAGAAGCCAAATAGTGAATATCTTCTCTGTCAAAAGGGGTAATAAAATTTCGTCCTAATTCAGTAAAAATACGGTGTGTGTTATCGTCGTTTTTATGTTCTAAATCTTCAATTTGGGCAAGATATGATATGCGTTTGTCTGCATCAGACTCGCTCACCATTTCTTTGAGTTTAATACCCATTTCGTGGACTTTTTCGGCTACATCTTCAAATAGCTCGTAAAATACTTTGTTTTTTGGCATGAAAAATTTTCCGAAAGAGTTGATACCCATGATATAAGAATTTGGTGCAAAAATAGGTTGATGATTATGAGTCTAAGCAGATAACAATAAGTTAACAATAAGGTAATATCATACATAAAAAACGCATAAATAAAATCTATTATATATTTAATCTTTTTTCTTCTCTAAAGTAAATCCAATGGTGGTTCCAACGTCTAATTTACTTCTAACATGCATGGTTTGATTATGCGCTTCTATAATATGTTTGCAAATAGCCAAGCCCAATCCAGTACCTCCAACATCCCTACTTCTACCCCTGTCTGTTCTGTAAAAACGCTCGAAAATTCTAGGCAAATGTTCTTCTGCAATACCAATACCATCGTCACTAAATTCTACCAACACATGTTTTCCGTCTGTTTTATAAATACTCGCCACTATACTTCCGTCTTGTTTTCCGTATTTAGTGGCATTTTCTATTAAATTATTAATTACTTGCCTAATTTTTTCTTTATCAGCATAAACGCTTATTGGGGCTTCGCATCCACTCTTAATATTTGCCCGAATGTTTTTGGTAACGGTTTTAATTGATAGGGTTTCAAATATTTCTTTAATTAAATCTTGAACAATAAATTGTTGCTTATACAAAGGTTGCTCACCGCTTTCTAGCCTGGTTATTTCATCTAAATCTTCGGCTAAATTGACCATTCGGTCTACATTTTTAGCTGCATTTTCTAAAAAACGTCTGTTTACTTCTGGGTTATCAATAGCCCCTCCCAATAAAGTATCCACATAACCTTGAATGGCAAAAATGGGGGTTTTAAATTCGTGCGATAAATTCTGTAAAAACTCTTTTCTGTAGGCCTCATTGTCTTTTAATAGTTCAATTTCGGCTTTGCGTTGCTCGGCCCATTTTTCTACGTCTTCTCTTACCTCATCAATACTTTTTTGGGGTAAAATGTATTTATAATAGGTCTCTTCTCTTTTATTGGCTTTTGTTTGATAAATAAACTTATAAATCAGTTTTATTTTTCGATAGATAAACCATTCAAGCACAAATTGAATTAACAAATAACTCAATCCAAAACTTACAATCAATACCCAAATAGCTAATATCCAATCGGTTCTTAGCAAACCAAATATAATTGCGTTGGGCAATGCCAAGGCCAATGCAGTAAAGGCAGAAAGTTGTTTTGGAGAAAAATTTTTTGGATTTAACATGGTTTAATTTCAAACAGTCTTATATCCATTTATTAGCAAGATAAATCATTGAAATGGAAATGCCACTTTGAAATTTATTGGTCAAATTTATATCCTACCCCTTTAACGGTGGTAATACATTCAATACCCATTTTTTGACGAATTTTACGGATGTGTACATCAATAGTTCGGTCGCCCACTATCACTTCATTGCCCCATACCTGCGATAAAATTTCGTTGCGTAGAAAAACCCTACCTGGTCTTGAAGCCAATAGGTGTAACAATTCAAATTCCTTTTTAGCCAATACCACATCATTACCATCAATAGTTACCATGAACTTTACTGGATCAATACTTATATTGTCTAATACAATTGTTTTGCTATCACTTGAATGGTTATTGGCTCTTCTAAATAAAGCGTTTACGCGGCTAATAAGCACTTTTGGACTGATAGGTTTGTTTACATAATCATCTGCTCCAATCTCTAAACCTTTTATTTGTGATGCTTCATCGCTTAATGCTGTTAAAAATATGATCATTGTTTTTTCGAACATAGGCTGTGTTCGTAAAATGGCACAAACTTCAGTACCTGTTTTTTTAGGCATCATTATGTCTAAAATGATTAGGTCTGGGTTTAATTTTTTTGCCTGTTCAATAGCATCATTGCCATCTTTTGCGGTTAAAACTTCATAGCCTTCCTTAATCAGGTTATACCCCACTATCTCTAAGATGTCTGGTTCGTCGTCTGCTATCAGTATTCTCTTGGCTTTACCTTCCATGTTAACAGTAAGTTTACACAAACTTAATTTTAATGATTGGCAATTTGAACATTTCTCCTTATTATGTTATTGTTAACTGATAAAATAGACTATCCTGCTTTTTGAGTTGAAATGGTAGTATTTTTGATTGATAGTAGTATGAAACAAGTATTTCCTCTAATAGTAGCCTTAATTTTTTTTGGGAACACCATTGCCCAGGTGTCAACCAAGATGCCGCCTATTCCAGCTGTAAGGGTTTGGCACCACGAAGACATTATTGGATCACAAAAAAAAATTCAAGCACTAATTTTTGCACTTAGTGATACCATTAACAAACCTAAATGGCTTATAGATTCATTTAATAGTCAGATTATGGCTATCAGAATGAAAATTGAGTTGAATGATAGTTTAGACAATAATGATAAGTTTAAATGGCTACGTGGTACTAATGAAATACTTACAAGTTTTATTTATGCCTATAATGTGCAACAAATTCAGTTATTTGAACTTATTCCACTGGTAAAGGCTTTTGATAAGGCAATGAATTTAACTATTGCAAACCAATCGGTGTATCCAGTTTTTGAACAAAATAGTTTAGCAATAGGATCTATTTTAATGGACAATTATGGCTTAGCATCTAATAAAGGGATTGCTAAGGCAAAAGATTTGTTGGTATGGAAATATTGTCAATTAAATCCAGAAAAAATTCTTACAACGTTAAATAAGCATCCAACTAATTTTTTTGCAGATACTTTAATTATACAAGCTGCTTTTTTAGATCCTGAAAAATTATATAATTATGCAGCGGCCCCCAATGCATTAGGAATAAAAATACAATCAGTTAATCACCAACTTGTTAAATTGATTGGCCAATTTTCAATTACTAAAACAGGTAGAATGTATATGCCTTTTTTAGATGATTTATACCATAATAAAATAACGGTTAACGAAATTACGCCATTATTAACGCCCGAAAAATCTGAAAATTATTATCAACTATTGGTGCAAACGCGTATTGATTATGTAGCAAGAATGCAACAGGCAGATACACCTATTCTTGTAAAGGTATTAACCGATAAATTAAAAGACAAAGCAATTGAACTATATATCAATGAAATCAATGCTTTACACGAAGAAAAAAATCCAAAAATAAGGTTCTTGACTTTAGAAAAACTAACTGCACAAGACTTATATTATTTAGCAGTTATGGGCGAAGCAGAAATGTACACCTCTAGTTTTGTTACTGGCATTTATCCGCGTATTTTTCAGCGAATGAAAAAGCCAGATGCTAATAATTTATTGCAGTCTGTACATAATGATTATGTTAAAAAATTCATTAAAATAGCTGCAGCTTATAATACCCTCGATGATTTTTTACAAAAGATGGATTCGACTATTGCGTTTACTAGAATGCAACAGTTTGTTGATGGATTAGAAAACACAAAAAGTTTAGAAGAAGCCGTAGATGTGGCTGATGCATATGCCAGTATTTATCAACCAAAGTTTAGAAAATTAATTCTAAATCAGGTGCATGTAAATTTAGTAAATGCACAACAAAAAAAACATATTCAAGGCAAAGTAATTTATCAATTATTAGAAACCATTTTTGCTTCCATGGACACCGCTAATCATATTGATATTGCTGCAGAACTTGGTATTACTCCGGTTTATTTAATGCCCAACAAATTATTGCAAAATCCACAAGGAAAAATTATCATGCAACAGTTTTTTTATGGCGATAAAGACGGCATGACAGTTTTTAATGCTTTTGTTGCTTCCTTTAATGCTGCGAAATGGAGAATTATCCAACAAAAAGAATGGGTTGAAATTGCCTCCAAAAAAGGCGTTCCAATTTGTATCTATGCTAATAGGCCACTGAATCAAGCATTAGATTTAGATGAGCAAGCCCAAGATGCTTTAATTGACTATTTAAAATCACAACAGTTAACACCTTCAGTTGTGATTCATAGAGGCCATAGTTATCACTTAAGTTCCACTATTGAAAAATTAGCATCGTCTGCTAAACTGGTTATATTAGGAGGATGTGGGGGATATCAAAATTTGAATCAGGTATTGGCAATTTGCCCTGGCGCACAGATTATTTCTACTAAACAAGTAGGTACTGGTATTATTAATAAGGGGCTAATAAATGAAATGAGTGAAACGCTAAGATTAGGTCAAAACCTTAACTGGCCCAGCTTTTGGACAAAAATGACCAAACAATTTAAAGCTGGATTAAAAGAAAGTTTTAACGATTATGTGCCACCACATAAAAACTTAGGCGCCATTTTTATCATGGCGTATCAGAAAAAAATCAACCAACAATAGCTTACAAATCGTCTTCTTCCCAGTCTTCATCGGATTCGTCTTCATCAAACAAAAGTTCGTAGTTTAATGCCTCTTCGTCTGAAAGTTCTTCTAGGATTTCAAATATGGTATCTTCTTTTTTCCGCCAATAAGTAATTTCTTCTTCGGCATCGTGCAAAATTAAAAAAACAGCACCAGTTGTTTCCATCATGGGTTGAACCAATACTAACTCTTCGCCTTCGTTTTCTGTAATTAAATAATAGCGACCTATGGATAGTTGTGAATAAGTAGACATATAGACTTGGTTTAAGTTTGTTTGTTTATGGGTTACAAGTTACTCCAATTTAAGGGATTATTTGTATTTGATAATTAAGAAAGAAAAGGATTATTTTTTCTTTCGTAACCAATAGTGGTTGGTCTACCATGGCCAGCGTAAACAATCACTTCATCGGGTAAGGTTAACATTTGTTCTCTAATGCTGTTTAACAATTGCTCCTGCGAAGCCATTGGCAAGTCGGTACGGCCAATGCTTTCATAAAAAAGCACGTCGCCACTTACAATAAAACCTTGTTCTGCGCAGTAAAAGCTAATACTTCCAGGTGAATGTCCTGGGGTAAATCGAATACTGAGCTGATCTTCACCTAGTATAATGGTATTTTCTTGACTTAAAAAATGCAATGGACCGGTGTAGTTAATGAAAGGCATTCCCCAGTTTTCGCCCGATTTTGGTGCAAATTCTAGCATTTTTTCTTCATTTGCATGTATGTATAATTCTAATCCATAGGTTTTGTGTACCCAATCGTTGCCAAACACATGGTCTAAATGACAATGTGTATTCACCAATTGCACTGGTTCAAGTTGGTTATCTGTCATAAATTTTTTTAACGTTTCTTGTTCTTCTGTTGTATAACATCCGGGGTCAATTATTATAGCTTTGTGGCTATCATTGTATAGCAAATAGGTATTTTCTTGTATCGGGCTGAATTTAAAAACTTTAACATGAAACATAAACGGAATTTTATGATGCTTTTAATGGTAAATGACTAATTTTAAAATACTAAAGTTCGGATATGCAACTGAATAGATTTAATAAATGGCTTTTTTTAATAGGGTTTCTTTTCCCCATCGTTTCTACGGCGCAAGTTAATGCAGTGGTGTTTGGAAAAAACAGGGTACAACACAAGAAATTTATTTGGAAATTTCACCAGTCTCCCAATTTTAATACTTATACCACACAATCGGGTGTAGAACTAGGCAAATTTGTGGCCCAAGTTGCAGAAGAAGAATTACCATCTATTGAAAACTTTACAGAATATTCCTTACAAAGGCGCGCCAATATAGTGGTGTATAATAATTACAATGACTATAAAAGTAGCAATATTGGACTAGGTTCCGACTGGCAAAATGCGGGTGGATCAACTAAGCTAGTAAATAATAAAATTGTACTTTATTACGATGGCAATCACGAGCACCTTAAACAAAGTGTGAGAGAAGGCATTGCCAAAGTATTAACCGATAACTTATTATTTGGAGATGATATTGGCGAGTTTGCAAGTAATCAAGCATTACTCGATTTGCCTAAATGGTTGCTTGATGGCTATGTAGCTTACGTTGCACAACCATGGAGTACCGAAAAAGATGATGCACTTAAGAGTGCCATTTTGAGTGGGAATTATAATTCTTTTTATCAATTTGCATTTGAGAAGCCATTGCTAGCTGGCAATGCATTCTGGTATTATTTTGGCGAAAAATATCGCACAGAAAATATTACCTACTTATTGTACTTAGCAAGGGTATATAAAAATTTAAACAGTGCTACCTTACGTGTTTGTAAAATTAAGTTCAAAGATGTTTTGAAAGAGTTCATGCAGTTTGAGCAAGACCATTATGTAAAGGAAATACGTCAAAGAAGAAATGCACCCAAGGGCTTATTGAATATTACAGAAGATGTAAGTAAGAATGATTATTTCCGTTTTCAAGCTAGTCCAACACCAAAGAGTAATAATTACGCCGTTATTGAATTTAAAAAAGGCATTTATAGTGTCAAGTATTTCGAAAATTTTTACAATGCCAAAACCATACTTAAACTAGGTGTGCGAACCAACCAAGGAGATATCAATCCAAACTATCCAATCATGGCTTGGGATACCAAAGGGAGTAGATTATTGGTGGTTTATTGGGAGGATGGAAAAACTAAAATGTTTGTATATGATGCAGTGGCGCACTACAAACGCTTTAAACAAACAATTGAAGGGGTAGACCAAATAACTGACGCATCGTTTATGTTGGATGCTAATTCATTAGTTTTAAGTGCCGTTAAAAATGGACATTCCGATATTTTTACATACAAAATTGAAGAGCAAAAATTGACCCAAATTACCGACGATGTGTACGACGATTTGGATCCTAGTTTTGTGGCATTTCCTAACCGAGTAGGTATTGTGTTTGCCTCAAATAGACCTAGTGGTTCAGCGCCAAATAAAGACACTGTTTTGCCAAGTCGATATCGCTTTAATATATTCATGGTAGATGTATTAAATACAAGTAAAGAAAAACAAATAGCCAAATTAACCAACCAACAGTTTGGTAATGCACGCTATCCCATGCAATACAATCCTACACATTTTACCTTTGCTTCAGACGAAAACGGTATTATCAATCGTTGGGCTGGTTTTTTTGCCACCCAAAGAAATGGGGTAGACACTTTGGTATATATAGGCGATGAATTATTACACAACCCATCTAAAAAAGAATACGATTCAACACTAGTTGCTTGGAGAAAAAATGAACCAGATAGTGTTGGATATTTTCAGGTGTACAAAGATTCTACTTATACATTTCCTATTACCAATTATCAAAGTTCTTTATTAGAAACTAGAATAGCCGGTAATAATGGACAAGTAAGTGAAGTGCGTCAAGAAGGTGATTATAAGTTTTTATATAAATTAAAAGTAGACGAAGCGGCATTGTTAAAACGCAATGTAAATGCACGTCCTACCGAGTTTATGAAAAAACAAATTGACGCTAAAAGAGCTGCTGAAGGCAAAGCAATCATCTACAACAAAAAACCAGTAGCGGATACTGTTAAACCAAAATCAACAGCTATTTTTCAAAATGAATTTGCCGACGAAAAGCCCGACACATCAATTGCTGTAAACAAACTCTTGAACAATGCAGTAAAAGTATCAACGCTTAGCAAGTCTAAATTATTTGATTATCGATTGAAGTTTAGTAGTGATTATATTTTGGCAGGATTTACCAATAATATACTAATCAATAGATACCAACCTTATGGTGGTGGGTCGGGTCCTATTCAATTAAACAATGGCAACGACCTCAATTTTACATTTAGGGTTGGAGCAAGTGATTTAATGGAAGACCTCAAATTTGTTGGCGGTTTTAGATTTGGTACCAACTTGAAAGACAAGGATGTGTTTTTCTCTTTCATGAATAATAAAAAACGATTAGACTGGGGTTTAACTTACTACAGAAGTAATGTGAGCAATTATTTTAATACTAGTTATAACAATGAACTAGTCACTAATTTATTTCAAGGAAATGTTTCTTATCCATTTAATGAAGTGAAAAGTTTGCGCGCAACACTTGGTGTTCGTACCGATCGGGGTATTTTAAAATCATACGATAACTATTCTGGTCAACCAGACCCCAATGCACTTGCTTACAAAGACACATTGTCGAGGTATGCATTGGCTCGTTTAGAATATGTGCACGATAATACCATTAATCCAATTCAAAATATTTGGAACGGATTGCGTTTTAAAATCTATTTAGACGTAAATCTGCCTGTTTATAAAAACTCTTTTGGATCAGGTACTAAAACATTTAATTTAGGTGTAGATGCAAGACAATATGTAAAAATTTACAGAAACTTTATTTGGGCCGGACGTGCTGCTGCTGATTTCTCTTGGGGTAATCAAAAATTAATTTATTACTTAGGTGGTGTTGATGGATGGATTGGGCCACAGTTTAATAACAACCCTCCTGCAGCCGATCAGTCTTATGCTTTTCAGTCTTTGGCAGTGAATATGCGTGGGTATAATCAAAATATTGCCAACGGAAACAATGCATTTGTTATCAACTCAGAATTTAGATTGCCTGTTTTTGCAACCCTAATAAATAGGCCAATTAATAATGCTTTCTTGCGCAATTTTCAATTGGTACAATTTATTGATTTAGGATCTGCTTGGAATGGCAAATACAATGGCATCAAGCGCCCTGGTCAATTCATTCAAACACTTGACCCAAGTGGGATACCAACAGGCAATATTACTGTAAGAATTGATGCTGGAGGCTTAGGGCCATTTGCTGGGGGATATGGTTTTGGTATGCGTAGTACCTTAATGGGCTACTTTATGAAGCTAGACACAGCATGGCCAATGAAAGGTGTTTTTGTAGGAAAGCCAATCTGGTATTTTTCGTTGGGATTTGATTTTTAAGAAATTAACAGTTTGCCTTTAAATTGGCAGATCCTATGAACTATCTTTGTTTGTATGGTTGTTCGTTACAAATTTGGTCTTAGTGTATTCTTATTATTTTTTTGTGTAATCAACGCACAAGGTCAGGGTAGAAAACTGTTTGGCATTGTTAAAGACAAACAAAGTGACGAACCAATTCCTTTTGCCTCAGTTGTTTTTGGATTATCCAATAAAGGTGTTCTCACTGATTCTGCAGGAAGATTTTCGGTAGACTATGCAGCAATATTGGCCAATGATTCTGTTAGAGTACTTAGTGTTGGATACAAACCACTAATCATTCCAATTCGCAATATTAAAGACAGTGGAGCACTAATTTTAAAAATAGAAGTATTACCACCTAGTGGCGAAGCAGTTGTAAAAACGAAATACAATCGGGCTCTTTGGTTTTGGCGTAAAATAATGGCCAATAAAGACAAGAATAACCGCACCCGTTGGGATAGTTATTCATATGAAATTTACAATAAGTTAGAGATGGATCTCAACAATGTAAAATCAGACAAACTCAAAAAAAATATTTTATTAAAACCAATAGGATTTGTACTAGATTATGTAGACTCTGCCAACGGTAGCAAGCCTTATTTACCCGTCTATTTAACAGAAACCCTTTCGGATTATTATTACCAAAAAAACCCTGAAAAAATTCACGAAATTATTAAAGCCACTAAAACCAATGGATTAGACAATGAAAGTTTAATAAAGGAATTGGGTGGGATGTACCAGAATGTAAATGTCTACAGCAATTTCATTCCTATTTTTAATAAAGATTTTATCAGTCCATTTAATTCCAATGCCGACAATTATTACCATTTTAAATTAGCGGATACTGCCTATTTAAGTGGCAAGCGGTTAGTGCATTTTCGTTTTACAGCCAAACGAAAAGGAGAGAATACTTTTGAAGGAGACTGTTGGGTAAATGATACCAGTTTTGCTATTCAAAAAATAACCATGCGACCTTCACCGGATGCAAATATAAATTTTATTGAAGGGCTTTCTTTAATTCAAGAATTCAGGCTTATTCAAGATACTGTTTGGTTTTTATACAAAGATAAATTTGTGGCAGATATTGCGCCAATAGGTAACGGAAAACTCGGCATTAAAGGCCGAAAAACAACTACCTATGAGCATGTTGTTTTAAATGATCAAGCTGCTATTAAAGACTTAATTGGCACACAAAAAACACAACAAATAGACCTGATAAAAAATACCGATAATTTAACCGATTCTTTTTGGGCCAAAAATCGACACGAACCCCTAAATAAAAACGAAAATACGGTTTATAAAGTATTAGATACCCTAACAAAAAATCCTATCTATGTTTTTTATAGAGATGCCTCTAAAACGTTTTTAAAAGGCACAATAGATATTGGCAATATTCGTATAGGCCCTTGGTATTATTGGGTTAGCGGAAATAATTGGGAAGGCAATAGGTTTCGTTTCGACCTTTCTACCAATCGGTCATTTAGTAATAATTTGTACTTAACTGGTTATGCCGCCTACGGAACCAAAGACGGCAAGTTTAAAGGCGGTGGAGAAGCCAAATATTTATTTAGTAGAGATAACTGGACTTATTTAAAATTCGTTTATAAAAATGATTTAGACAATGGGCAAGTTACCTACGATCAATTAGGAACCGATAATTTATTTGGCACTATTTTTCGACGACCAAATATTGCTTTTAAATTTCAACAGCTCACCGAAAAAAGACTTGAATTTTATAGAGAAACAGGCAATGGTTTTGCTTATGGAATTTCTGGAGCAAGCAAACAATTTAATGCGCTGCAAAATTTACCAGGTAAAGAATTCTTTTTGCAAAAAGGCAATAATCCATTTAATACTTTCGAAACAGTATTACACATGCATTATGCCTATTTAGAACGAAGTATAGAAGATAATTTTTTACGCGTTAGTTTGGGTAGTTTGTATCCTATTGCAGACTTTAAATATACCAAGGGTTGGAAAAATGTAGTGGGCAGTAATTACAATTACCAAAAACTAGATTTTAATATTTCTCAATTGGTAAAAATATCGCCTTACGGAACTATTTATTATAATTTATTTGCAGGAAAAGTTTTTGGAACATTGCCATACCAAATGTTAGATATATTGCCTGGAAATGAAATGTATTATTACAACAAATTTGCTTTCAATTTAATGCAACGATTTGAATACCTCACCGATCAGTTTACAGGATTTAATTTCGAACATAATTTTGGTCCTGGTTTGTTTAAATACATTCCTATCACACGTAAATTAAAATTCCGTCAGTTCTGGAGTGCCAAAGGAATAATAGGGAGTTTGCGTACAGAGAACCAACAATTAAATTATGTAGGTAATTATCCTTATCGATCTCTTGATAGCAAACCATACATAGAACTAGGAACTGGCGTAGATAATATATTGAAATTCTTTAGAGTAGACTTAGTTTGGCGGGTTGCTGCACCAGCACCCATTAATGGTGCTTTACGAGATAAGTTTGGCATATTTGGAAGTTTTAGATTCCAGTTTTAACCAGTGTTCTGCAAATATTTTTTACAATACCTGGGCCTTCATAAACAAAGCCTGTCCATACTTGAATTAGACTAGCACCTGCATTTAATTTTTCTTGTGCATCATGGCCAGTAAAGATTCCTCCGCTTGCAATAATGGGTATTTGACCATCGGTATTGGAAGATAAGTATTGTACCACTTCAGTTGCGAGATTAGTAACAGGTTTGCCACTTAGTCCACCAGCGCCAATTGCAGTAATAGTATCTGGAGGTGTTTGTAAATTTTCCCTACTAATGGTTGTATTAGTTGCCACCAATCCATCGAGCTTGGTTTCAAAAGAAAGGGCCACAATATCGTCTAGTTGTTCTTGTGTTAAATCGGGTGCAATTTTTAACAATAAAGGTTTTGGTATTGCTTTGCCTTGGTTAATATTTTGCAGTTGCGTCAATATTTTCTTTAAAGATTCTTTTTCTTGTAACTCGCGTAGTCCTGGTGTATTAGGAGAACTCACATTTACAACAAAATAATCTACTTCTTCAAACAATCCTTCAAAACAAATTTCATAGTCTTTCCAAGCCAATTCGTTAGGGGTTAGTTTGTTTTTTCCAATATTTCCTCCAACAATTAATTGGGTATTATTTTTTTGATTATTCCAATTGGCTAGTTTTTGTTTAATAGCCACTACACCTTCATTATTAAAGCCCATCCTATTAATCAGTGCTTTGTCTGCAGGCAAACGAAATAGTCTGGGTTTATCGTTGCCGTTTTGTGCCAATGGGGTAACGGTTCCTATTTCAACAAATCCAAATCCCAAACATGCTAATTCATTTAAATAAGACGCATTTTTATCAAAGCCTGCACCTAATCCTACTGGGTTACTAAAATTCAATCCAAAAACTGTTTTTTGTAAACTCGTATCCTTAACACAAAACTGATTTTCAATGATGGCTCTCGAAGGCCCAAAAGCACAGGCTTTTTTTAATAGGTTCATTGAAAAATAATGTACTTCTTCGGGCGGAAATTGAAATAATAAATTGCGAAGGATGGTGTATAACATGTGGCAAATATAAAGCAGTCAATTCAAAAGCCCTAAAACCCAAAACTTACTAAAAAACAATAGTTGCATAAACAACTTTTATTTTTTTTTTAACTACATTTGGGTAGATTAAAAAAGATTCTCATGCAGGAAGCATATATCGTTGCAGGTTATCGTACAGCTGTTACCAAAAGTAAAAAAGGTGGATTTAGATTTTTTCGTCCAGACGATTTAGCTGTCGAAGTAATTAAAGGACTAATAGCTACTATTCCGCAATTAGATCCAAAGCGAGTAGACGATGTAATTGTTGGCAATGCAGTTCCAGAAGCTGAACAAGGTTTACAATTTGGTAGAATCATTTCTGCCCGTGCATTGGGTATAGATGTAGCAGGATTTACAATCAATAGGTATTGCGCTAGTGGATTAGAAAGTATAGCACTTGCTACTGCAAAAATAAGATCCGGCATGGCTGATTGTATTGTTGCAGGCGGAACAGAAAGCATGAGTTTGGTGCCCACAGCAGGATGGAAAACAGTACCTGCTTATTCTATTGCTAAAGATGATCCCGATTATTATTTGAGTATGGGACTAACTGCCGAAGCGGTAGCAAATGAGTTTAAAGTAAGTAGGGAAGACCAAGACCAGTTTGCCGTTTTGTCGCATCAAAAAGCAAATAATGCTATTCAAGAAGGATACTTTAAATCAGGTATTTTACCCATTACCGTAGAGGAAACCTATATCAACGAAAAAGGTAAAAAAGCCAATCGCTCTTATGTGGTGGATACCGATGAAGGCGTTCGTGCAGATACCACTGCAGAAGTATTGGCTAAATTAAAACCTGCATTTGCAATAGGCGGTTCGGTAACTGCGGGCAATTCTTCGCAAACCAGTGATGGCGCGGCTTTTGTGATTGTAATGAGTGAAAGAATGATGGTTGAATTACAATTAAAACCAATTGGCCGATTAGTAAATTGTGCGTCTGCAGGAGTTCCGCCAAGGTTAATGGGCATTGGTCCTATAGCGGCTATTCCTAAAGTATTAAAGCAAGCCAATATGAATTTGGCTGATATAGATTTAATTGAATTGAACGAAGCATTTGCTTCTCAGTCATTAGCAGTAATTCGCGAATTAGGTTTAAATCCAGCAATTGTAAATATTAATGGCGGCGCTATTGCACTTGGTCATCCTTTGGGTTGTACGGGTTGTAAATTAACGGTACAAGTTTTAAATGATATGAAAAGATTGCAAAAAAAATATGCCATGGTTACAGCCTGTGTGGGCGGTGGACAAGGCATTGCAGGCATTATTGAAAATATGTAAGAATTTTTATTCTACATATCAAAGAGGCGGTATCAAATGCTTGGTACCGCCTCTTTCTTTTAAAACAACACACCCAATAATTCAATTTTACTGTTCTGCATTTTTCGAACTTTATTTAATATCATTTAATTGCTGATTTATATCATAGATTAAGGCTATTGCTTGAATTAATTTTAGACAACAAAATACAATCAACTCCTTAATACTATTTTTATGAAAACGATATTGGTTCCCATTGATTTTTCTGCAACAGCCACCAATGCTAGTAATTATGCATTGGCATTAGCTAGGGAATACGGCATAAAGCGTATTGTATTGTATAATGCTTATCAAGCGCCAGTTAGTGTAGACCCAATGGTGCCTACCGTGCAACTACTAGATATTGATTTAATGAAAAAGAGTAGTCAAGAAGGGCTTAATCAAGCAAAGGCTGCATTAGAACTATTGAACAGTGGTAGCATTCAAATTGATACTTTTACTGAATACAATATTTTAACAGGAGGCATTAATGAACTCTGTGCAGCAGTGTCTGCAGACCTAGTAGTAATAGGCATTACAGGCGGAGGAGCCGTAACAGAAACACTAATAGGAAGTAATGCAGTTAGTGTTTCGCAACATTCTAAATTACCCGTAATTATCGTACCACCAAATTCGGTTTTTGAAAAAATTAATAAACTGGTGTTAGCTTGCGATTTTGAGCAAGTAGAAGAAACAACACCCATGAAGCCTTTAACCCAACTATTAGAAATTACAAGAGCCGAATTACACGTGCTACATGTAAATACACCGTCTAAACATGTTATCGACCATTCTTTCGAAAACATGATTTTAGATAGACTATTAAAAGATTTTTCACCTACCTATCATTTTATAGAAAACGAGTCATTTACAGCAGGTATTAATTTGTTTTCCGAAAAAAATAAAATTGATTTGATTATCACGATACCTAAAAAACACGGGTTCTTTGATAGTTTATTTAAAAAGAGTCATACCAAAAAATTAGCGTTTCATAGCCATTTACCCATAATGGTCATGCACGATTAATTTACAAACTAACTCAAATATTTTCCAACAATTGGCATTCTTCTTCCAACCCCAAAAGCTTTGGGAGAAATACGAATAATCGGGCAGAATTGGTTTCGTTTGTATTCGTTGGTGTTTACCATTTTTACGGTTCTATCCACTAGTGCAGCATCAAAACCTAGTGCTTTAATTTCTGCAGGGCCTTGTCTTTTTTCAATGTATTGGTAGAGTATTTGGTCTAGCACGGCATAGTCAGGTAAACTATCACTGTCTTTTTGGTTAGGCCTTAATTCTGCACTTGGTGATTTGTCAATAATATTGGTTGGAATAATTTCACTTTTTCGATTAATATAATTTGCAAGTGCATATACTTGTAATTTATAGCAATCACCTAATACACCTAATCCGCCAGCCATATCTCCATACAAGGTTCCGTAACCAGTTGCCAATTCACTTTTATTAGAAGTGTTTAATAGAATGTATCCAAATTTATTAGAGATGGCCATTAACAAATTGCCCCTGCTTCTACTTTGAATATTTTCTTCTGCCAAAGAAAAAGGAAGTCCATTAAATAGGGGATCTAGGGTTTGTAAAAAACTTTCGTACACATCATTAATGCGTATTATATCGTAAGGATTATTTAAGTTATTACTTAATGCAACAGCGTCATTAACAGAATGGTCTGTTGAATAAGGCGAAGGCATTAAAATGGCACGTACATTTTCTTTTCCGAGTGCATCGCAAGCAAGTGCCAGCGTCACTGCTGAATCTATTCCACCAGAAGATCCTATGATGGCTTTACTAAATTGCATTTTAGAAAAATAGTCTCTAATGCCCAGTACCAGTGCATCGTAGACTTGTGCAATATTAAGTGTTGGTTCTAGTGTTGCAGGATTTAATTCTTTATCTGGCACTCGGCTAGCAGGTTCAAGAATGCTTCCATCAATCGATCCATCTGCATTAACAGTTGCACTAATTAGGGCTTCTTTAAATAGAGGAATTGATTGACAAAGATTAGCATCCTTATCAAAAATCATAGAAGCGCCATCAAATACAATTTCTGTTTGACTGCCTACTGCATTGCAATAGAACATGGGAATTTTGTATTTTAAAACGTTTGCTTTTATCACCGATTTACGGTCTTCGTCGTGCGTATAATCGAAAGGAGAGGCGCTTAAATTGAGCATAATATCGGGCTGCTCTTCCATTAATAAATCCATCGGACAAATTCTATACAATGGATTGTCGCCTAAATTCCAAATATCTTCGCAAATAGTAATGGCCAAACGCTTGCCTTTAAATAAAACAGTTTTCCATTCGTAAGCAGGCTCAAAATATCGGTACTCATCAAACACATCATATGTTGGTAAAAGTGTTTTATGAATTTCTGCTTTAACGGTTTGTTCGTGCAAAAAGAAAGCCGCATTAAATAAACTTTTTCCTTTTTGAAATTGGTTTTTTGCAGGAGATCCTATCAATACGCCAATCGTATCTGCGTGTATTTTAATTCGGTCAATGGCATCGTAACACTTTGAAATAAAATCATTGAACTCCACAAAATCTCGGGCGGGATATCCGCAAACACTCATTTCGCTAAATAAAATCAAATCGCCACCCGCTGCTTTAGCGGTTTTAATTGCCGAAATTATTTTTTCAATATTGTATTCAAAATTGCCAATATGGTAATTTTGCTGTGCAATGAAAATCTTCATGGTGCAAATTTCACGAATTATTGCCAAATCGGCCAGCTTAAAACAAGAATTAAATGATTATGTTTATCAAACTAATACAAAACTTTACAATAATGGGGTTGAAGCGCGTGTTTTTCTTGGCAGCACTTTCTGTTCTTTTTGCCTGTAAACAGGGTTCTAAAACGCCAGATGTGTCAAATATTAAAGTGAATCTGCAAGTGATTCGTTTTGAACAAGCATTCTTTAGTATTGACACCAATCAGATAGACGAAGCGCTTACTAAGTTAAATAATGATTATCCAGGTATTACCAAAGATTATTTATTTAATATACTAGGTACTACGCCCGATAGCGCATCGAAAGATATTCGACTATTTCAAAACACTTACAGAAGACTCTTTGATTCATCCAAACAACTATTTGCAAATATTAAACCACTCGAGCAAGCATTAAATAAGAGTTTGCAATATGTAAAATATTATTACCCCAAATATGCAATACCAACTAAGCTCGTATCATTTATAGGTCCTATAAATAGTTACGGAAATATTATTACAACCGATGCTTTTGGAATTGGGTTACAATTATATATGGGCAATAATTATTCTTTGTATAATACAGAAATGGCACAAATATTATATCCTAGTTATATTTCTCGACGATTCGACCAGGCTTATATTCCTGTGAATTGTATGAAAAATATTATTGATGATATGTATCCTAATAAAAATTTGGGCAAACCCTTGGTGGAACAAATGGTGGAAGTAGGCAAGCGTCAATACTTACTTAAATTGTTTTTACCCAATATGCCCGACACACTTACAACAGGCTATACTGCTAAACAATTAGCCATATGTATTAGTAATGAAGCAAGTATTTGGCATTATTTTATACAGAACAATTTGCTATACGAATCTAATCCGGATGCTACCAAAGACTATATGAACGATGGCCCAAATACACCAGCACTAGGAGTTGATGTGCCTGGTTTAATTGGCCAATTTGTTGGTGAAAAAATAGTATTAAAATGGTTGGATAAAAAAGGAAATGTTTCTCCCGATATTTTAATGCAAACGCCAGCAAAACAAATTTTTGAAGAGGCAAAGTATCGGCCTAATTAAGCAAATGATATTCTTGTCAACCGATCGAAGAACGGCTAACAGTAGATTAGTTATTTTTAAACGGAACAATCATTTCAAACGCGGGAATATTTACGTAAAACTGTTCTTTGTTGTTTTGATTTTCCATAAGGTAAGTGCCATGCATTTTACCCATCTCTGTTTTTAAATTGCAACCACTTACATATTGGTATTGCTCGGATGGCTTTAGTACAGGTTGAATACCAATAACACCTTCCCCTTCTACTTCACGGTGTTCGCCATTACTATCAAAAATAAACCAATGACGTCGTAATAATTTTACAGCAAATCCATTGTGGTTTTCTACGGTTACTCGATAGGCAAACATATAATCTTGATTCATAGGATTACTATAATCATTTTGGTAAAATACTTCAACGCTAACTTCAACGCCTTCAGAAATTTTCGATACCATTTGTAGTTGTTTGCTTTTGGTAAATGTAAGTAAATCCAATACAATTAAGGATTAAAAAATGATCCAAATTTGGGAATTTCAAATAAATTTTAACATGCCCACAAATAATTCCATTTTAACACTTGTAAATCAAATTTAATGGTGCTCCTAACTATACAAATGTTAATTTTGCGGCCATAAATCAATTACTATGACAAAGATAGCAGTAGCAAAAGGAGATGGAATAGGTCCAGAGTTGATGGATGCGGTGTTAACGATTTTTAAAGCTGCGGATGTTCCGTTAGAATACGCGTTTGTAGAGATGGGAAAATGGGTATTTGATAAGGGTTATAGCAATGGAATGACTCCCGCTGCGCAAGAAACCATTGAGTCATTAGGAATTTTATTTAAAGGGCCCATGGAAACGCCCAAAGGCAAGGGTGTAAAAAGTGTAAATGTTACTGCACGAAAAACTTGGAACACTTACGCAAATAAAAGAACTTTTCAAACCCTTCATGGGGTAGATACGGTTTTTAGTAAAGCAGGTATTCCGATTGATATTACGATTGTTCGTGAAAACATTGAAGATACTTATGGCGGAATAGAACATATGCTAACCCACGATGTGGCATTGGGCAGAAGGTTTATTACTCGCCCAGGTAGTATGCAATTAATTAAATACGCTTTTGAAATGGCCAAAAAAGAAGGGGCCAAAAGAATCACTTGCGGACACAAGTCGAATATCATGAAAATGACAGACGGCTTATTTTTAGAAGTATTTTATAAAGTTGCAAAAGATTATCCCGAGTTAAATGCCGACGATGTTATTGTGGATGATCTTTGCATGAAACTGGTTTCGAGACCCGATTTATTTGGTGTAGTGGTATTAACCAATTTACAAGGAGATATAGTAAGTGATTTATGCGCAGGACTTGTTGGTGGATTGGGTTTTGCACCCTCTGCTAATATAGGAGACCATATTTGTATTTTTGAGGCAGTGCATGGAACCGCACCTGATATTGCCGGAAAAAATATTGCCAATCCAACGGCTTTATTGTTAAGTGGTTTTGGCATGTTGCGTCATTTGGGATTAATGGAAAAATCAGCGATGATTGAAAATGCATTGCTATATACTTTAGAAAGTGGCGTGCATACTGGTGATTTTGGAGATAGAAGCACGCAATCTTTAAACACCACTGAATTTGCAGCTGCTATTATTAATAATTTCGGAAAGCTGCCAATACATCATCCAAAACCTGCTATTCCAAACCATTATGTAACCCCAACCCATTTTATGCTCAATAACAATCCAATGTTGGAAAGTAAGGAGATAGAAAATGAAGAAATTATTGGGGTTGATATGTTTATTGAAAGCAATGAACAACCACAAGTGATTGCCGATAAATGTTTAAAGCATACCCTTGATATTTTTAAATTAGTGAATATTAGTAATAGAGGAACCCAGGTATGGCCCAAGGGTTCTGTGTTTACCAATCTTGTTAACCAATACCATATACGTTTTGAAAGTATTGGGGAAGCGCCTGTAACCCAAATAGAAATTTTAGAACTCTATAAACGCATGATCCAAGATTATAAAGTTTGTTCAACAGAGCTTTTAAATACCTGGGATGGTAAAAAAACCTATAGTTTGTCACAAGGGCAATAGACATTATATTTTTCAATATTCTGATTTTGCATTTGTGATTTTAGATGTTTTTTATCCCCAAAACCTTTTTTAAACAACAGAATTTGGGTTCTTTTACCTTGGTTCTTTTTTTTACCTTAATTTCACAGCACATTTTAAAGAGCAACATAACTATGGCTGAAGCGATATTAATGCCCCGACTAAGTGATACAATGACCGAAGGTGTTATTGCGGCTTGGCATAAGCAAGTGGGAGATACAGTTAGTAAAGGAGATTTATTAGCAGAAATTGAAACAGATAAAGCAACCTTGGAACTAGAAAGTTACCAAGCAGGTACACTATTACATATCGGTACCGGTAAGGGTGGAAAATTACAAGTAAATGATCTATTAGCCATTATTGGAACAGCAGGCGAAGATATTAGTGCTTTGTTGACAAATGCAACTGGCGGAAACGAACTAGTTGCAGCAGCCCCTGCGCCTGCCCCAACTCCTGTTGCCGCAGCAGCTACAGCAGCGATTGATATTAGTGCAATGGATGAAGTAGTAATGATGCCACGACTAAGCGATACCATGACAGAAGGTGTTATTGCAGGATGGCAGAAACAAGTTGGCGATAAAGTAAAAAAAGGCGAAGTGTTAGCAGATATCGAAACCGATAAAGCTACCATGGAACTGGAAAGCTACAAAGACGGTATTTTATTATACCAAGGAGCAAAAGCGGGAGAGAAAATATTAGTAAACGATTTGCTTTGTATTATTGGTGATACTGGCTTAGATATTACAGCCATTGTTGCAGCAGCAAAATCTGCAGGTTCAGCTCCGGCGGCTCCTGTAGCACCAGCTGCAACTCCAGCAGCAGCAGTTCCTGCAGCTCCTGTAGCAGCAACAACTGTGTCAAACATTGTTGTAAATGAAGGACGCATTTTTGCATCACCATTGGCTAAAAAAGTGGCTTCAGAAAAAGGCATTGACTTACGTTTTGTAAAAGGAACTGGCGATAATGGACGTATTACCAAAATTGATATAGACGGCTACACGCCAGCAGCAGCGGCCGCTCCAGCAGCAACAACTGCTGCAGCTTCTAGTGTTGCAGTTGCTTCAGCAGCAGGTCAAATTAGTTTCGATGAAGTACCTGTGTCTCAAATGCGCAAAGTAATTGCACGCAGACTCAGTGAAAGTTTATTTACTGCACCACATTTTTATTTAACCATGAGTATTGATATGGATGCTGCTGTTGTAGCGCGCACCAAAATCAATGAAGTGGCTAAGACAAAAATTAGCTTCAATGATATGGTCTTAAAAGCGGTAGCACTATCTTTAAAACAACATCCGAAAGTAAACAGCAGTTGGTTAGGCGATACCATTCGTTATAACCACCACGTAAATATTGGCGTAGCAGTAGCGGTTGAAGAAGGACTATTGGTTCCTGTAGTGCGTTTTGCAGATTCAAAATCATTGAGTCAAATTAATGCAGAAGTAAAAGATTTTGCACAAAAAGCAAAAGATAAAAAATTACAACCATCCGATTGGGAAGGAAGCACATTTACTATTTCTAATTTAGGAATGTTTGGTATAGAAGAATTTACGGCCATCATCAATCCACCAGATGCATGTATACTTGCAGTTGGTGGCATTGCACAAGTGCCGGTTGTAAAAAATGGCCAAGTAGTTCCAGGAAATGTAATGAAACTTACTTTAAGTTGCGATCATAGAGTAGTAGACGGCGCAACAGGCGCAGCCTTTTTACAAACGCTAAAAAGCTTACTAGAAGAGCCTTTGCGCATGTTGGTTTAATATTGGCTATCCCAATCACAACCAATTGGTGCGCCTGGTGCAATTGATTTTGCTGCAGGCAAACTAATTTCTTTTGGTTTGTTAATTCTTTCAACTGCATACAAATAATGTGCTTTTAATAAAGGATTGGTTTTTGCTGCTGCAAGCGCTAATCCTTTTATTATTTGCAGGCGATCGAAGCAAATAGCTTTCACTGCATAGTTGGCTGATTCAGATTGGCTAAGTGCCATGATGAAACTTAATACCATTTGTTGCACTTGTAATTGCACCTGTTGTTCTAAGCCTTTTTTATTAGCTGATTTCCATGTTTTTTGTATGGTGGCATCTAACACATCATCCCAACCCAAACTACCAGCTTCGGCTTTAAATTGCACTAGTCTATTGGCCCTTTCAGGATTGAATAAAAATCCTAATTCAAAATTGGTTAGTGCTTCGGCAGCAGCCAAAGGATCGAAACTCATTCCCGTTCTTTTTTGAAAAAGTTCACCAATACCATAATACATAGGTGGTCGGGGAGGAATAAGACCAATGATTTTATTGGATAGCGTTAAAAGCTCTGGACTCAAACAATCTAATGCTGCGGCCAATGCTTTTTCTTGAATGGCTTTCGATAAAATAGTTGGCCTTACTTGCTGGTCGCCTTTTACACTATAACTGTAATTCATACCGCCAATTAATTTGCAATTGGCTTCTAACTGATATCGATGAAAATTATAAATGGGCACTAAAACATCTTCTAGTTTTGCATTCGGTGTATTAGTTTGAATAGTATTGTCAGAAAAATTGTCCAGGGCTAATTTTCTAACTTGTATTATTTTTTTTAATGCATCAGTTGCATCTGTGCCGTTATCCCATAAATGCGCATATGGATGCATGCCACTTTCGGCGCGCGCATCGGCATCTGCAATAAATAGCAATCCTTTTTTGGTATTTTCTTCTAGCAACTCAAGTAAGCCAGATTGCTCTTTGTTTTGATTGGCAAATTGGGTGTATCCATATTGAATAGCCCTTTTATCCCATTCGCCAATTTCGTTGGTGTAAACTTGATTAAAATCAATTGCGCCCTTGTTGTTTACAAAAACATCGGGATGCGGATAATCCATTACAGAGGATCTGTTATTAAAGCTCGAAGCATAATTGTGTTGCAGGCCAAGAGTGTGCCCTACTTCATGTGCAGCTAATTGCCTCAAACGCTGTAATGCCGCAAGTTTCATGGTTTCAGGAACAGGTTTGCCTGTTTCAAAAGGCGAAAGTAGTCCAGTGAAAATTAAGTAGTCTTGACGTACACGCAACGATCCTAGCGTTACTTGTCCTTTAATAATTTCACCTGTTCTTGGGTCTGTAATACTGGCACCATAACTCCAACCGCGTGTTGATCGATGCACCCAATTAATGAGGTTGTAACGAATATCCATGGGGTCTGCAGAATCTGGTAATACTTTAACAATAAAACCATTTTTAAAACCTGCTGCTTCAAACGCTTGGTTCCACCATCTTGCTCCGTCTAATAATGCAGAGCGAATGGGTTCGGGTGTGCCATTGTCTAAATAATAAGTAATGGGTTTTACTGGTTCACTCATTGCAGCCATTGGATTTTTTTTCTCCATTCGATGGCGATTGATAACCATTTGTTCAATGGGTTCTGTAAACGCAGTAGCATAATCAAAGTAAGCAGTTCCAAAATAACCACTTCGAATATCGTAACGACGGGGCTGGTATTTATTATCGGGCAATTGTACAAATGAATGGTGCATCCTAACCGTAATTGCTTCGGGAGATGGGGTAACACTGGTTACAAATCTACCAGCATCACTCCCTCCTGTGAAAGTAATGGTGGCTTCAAATTCTGAGTTTAACGGAAAGTTTTTAGTATTGGCTAAATAAATAGCAGATCGCGCTTCATTAAAATTATAACTGCCTTGTTTTAGAGCACGAATTTTATCGGCCACACCATGTGCATCTCGTACAAAAAAACTAGTAGCATCAACCAATACTTTGTCTCCCTCATCTTCTTCAATGCTAAAATTTGCAATAATTGATTGTGCAAAAGATTGCTTCACAGCTCTTTGTTCATTGCTGTTTGGGCTGATTGCTCTATACTCATAATTGGGTTGAACCAAAAATAATTTCTTGCCAACTTTGTTAAAAAACACAATCCTTGTATCGCCAATTTGTCCTCGATCTAGGCCTAAATCATTCGATCCAATTCCAGCTGGAAGCGAATTAACGTATAAAAATTCGGTTTCTAATTTATCGGCTTGCAGCCATACTTTTCCATTTGCAGCATCCCACCAGTAAGTAAAATAACCATCGTGTCGTTGCATGTTTTTTGTTCTTTCATTTATTTTTCCATTCGATTGTGCAGCGGAAAAAATAGAAAATAAACTAGCAATTATTAGGCTGATGCTGCGCATTTTTTAGAGTTTAATATAAAATAATTTGAGGTATTAAAGTGCTCAAAAAAAACTCCTGCCATCATTCAAATTTGAATATTGGCAGGAGAATGGTGTATTATTTAAAGCAACGTTTTTATTCAGCTACTGGAGTTACAGGTGTTTCAGTAACTACAACTTCTGGAGTTGCAACTACTTCAACAACCGGTGTAGATAACACAGGTGCTGCTACTTTTTTTGGTGCTTTTTTCTTTTTTGGTGCTGATTTTTTTACAACTACTGGAATAGGTGCAACCACAACTGGCGCTACTACTACTTTAGCTGCTTTTTTCTTTTTTGGCGCTGCTTTTTTTGGAGCAACTGCTTTTTTAGCAGGAGCTGCAACTTTTTTAGCAGGGGTTACTTTTTTTGCCGCCTTTTTAGGAGCTACCACTTTTTTAGCTGGAGCAACTTTTTTTACTGCTTTTTTTGGAGCAACCGCTTTTTTAGCTGGAGCAACTTTTTTTACTGCTTTTTTTGGAGCTGCAACTTTTTTAGCTGGAGTTGCTTTTTTTGCTGCTTTTTTAGGAGCAACCACTTTTTTAGCTGGAGCCGCTTTTTTTACTGCTTTTTTAGGAGCCGCTTTTTTAGCAGGTGCTGCTTTTTTTGCTGCTTTTTTAGGAGCTGCTTTTTTAGCCGGAGCCGCTTTTTTTACTGCTTTTTTAGGAGCTGCTTTTTTTGCTGGGGCTGCTTTTTTTGCTACCTTTTTTTTACTTGCTTTTGCCATGATTGTATTAGTTTGTGTGATGGATTTGTAATCTATTAGGAAAGTTAGAAAATATATGTTGATAAACAATGTGTTTTTAACTAAGAACTACTATTTTTTTGCACATGATTATCACTTTTTTTTAATTGTTAATTTTTTAGCTTTTAAACTAGTCGTAAAAAACAAAACAAATTCTACAAAAAACAAGTCTATTTTTATTAATAGAACAACCTATTATTTAACCAATTTAATATTGTGCTGTATGAATTCCAATAAAAAAACAATTGTTCTTGGCGCTTCAAACAATCCAGAACGGTATAGTTTTTTAGCGGTTGAAAAGTTAAAAAAACACCACCATACGGTTATAGCTGTTGGCAATAAATTGGGTAATATTGGAGACACGCCCATAGTTACAGGATTCCCCGCAGAACAAGGTGTAGATACAGTTACACTCTACCTAAACCCGGCTTTGCAAGAGCAATATTATCAATACATACTTTCTTTAAAACCCAAGCGAATTATCTTTAATCCTGGTACAGAAAATGCCGCTTTATCTGAGCTTGCAAAAGCAAATGATATAGCGGCATTAGAAGCTTGCACTTTGGTGCTATTAGGATCTGGTCAGTACTAACCGTATAATTCTAAATGGATGGCTTTTTTGTCGTAACCCATGGCAAGAATAGTTTGCTTGGCTTCGTCTACCATGTTTTTCCAACCACATAAATAAAAATTAGCGGGTCTAGCACCATTTTCACACAGTTCTTTATAAACGCTGTGAACATAACCCTTTTGGCTACCTGCAGGCACTTCGGTTTCTCTAGAATAACAAGGATGAAAAAGAATACCGGGTTCTAATTTTTCTAATTCTTTTAATTCGTTGATGTACAATCCATCTTCAAAATGTCGGCAACCAAAAATCAAATGCACCTGTTGGTGTGGCACTTTGTGGTTATGAATATGGTGCACCATAGAACGGAAAGGTGCAATACCTGTACCTGTACAAATTAAATACAAATCTGTATCTAAAGTTTCTGGTAATACAAATTTTCCTTGAGGGCCTCTTAATAAAATTTCAGTTCCTTCAATTACTTCGTTAAATAAATAAGTAGTTCCCAATCCACCTTCTAGTAAAACAATTACCAGTTCAAATACATTGGTGCCATCTGGTGCAGAAGCAATTGAATAACTTCTCCAACGTTTATTTTTCTGTTCGTGTATAGGAAGATCAAGGGTTACAAACTGACCCGATGAAAAATTAAATTCAGCAATTTCTGGTACTTCAATCCAAAATCTACGAGTAGATGGGGTTTCATTAGCTATTTTAATAACTTTTCCAATGCGCCATGGTTCCAACATAAATAATAATTTAGGGTATAAAGGTAATTCAGAACACTTACAATGTTCTATAAAAGGCTTAGAAAATTCAATTATTGCAAACGTTCTGGATCTAATTCAATTATTTGCGGGATTACCCTTGTATATCTGCGACCTTTTGTATCTTTTAGCAATACAACCAAATTGTTCTTATTAATCAATGCTTGCATTTTTTGCTGTTTTTCAATTTTTGTTGTTTTACCAAGTACTTGTAATTGCCAAAGGCTTGTGTTTTTAGTGGCAGATATATTTGTTGAGTCGTCACTATTTTTTATAACAATTGAATTTGTTTTTATTTTAGAAAGCTTGGCACTAAAACTGATTTGATTAATCCAAACTTGTTCAATAGAAACTTGTAAATAGTTCGATGCAATTAAATATATAAGGTATGATATGTTTTTATTGTTTGTAGGCTCCGCTGCTTCTTTTCCGCCAATACTTATAATAGGTGTAGGCGCAACGCCACTAATGCTATTACGTTTAAATGCTTTTATAGTAAGAGTTTGAGCCTGCGTAGTTGTTGCAAACATTAAAAGAATAAGTAGGCAGAATTTTGAAATAAAATTCATAGCTTATTGTTTAATTATTTTTTGAATAGTCTGGTATTTTCTGTCACTGCTAGTGATTTTAACTATATATGTGCCAGCAGGATATTTACTCAGTGAAATATTGCCTCTAGTATATTTCCCTTGTTCTTGAAAAATTAATTGTCCTAATAAATTATAAGCTTGAATGTTTACTGATTGAATACCATTGAGTGTTCCTGGTTGGTATTGATACACCCCCTTGCTAATGGTAGGGAAGATAGCAATAAAGTTTTTATCATTTAAAATACTTGCAATAGCCGTAGGTTGATTAGGCGTAAAATTAGCAGCACCAATAGTTGTATAATACATGCCATTACCATGCGTTCCAATCAATAGGGTATTGTCTTCGGGGCGATAATCTAAAGAAGAAATCACTGCATAATTCAACACAGTTGCCCCTTCTCTCGACCAAACAATTGTTCCACCAGCACCCAGTGTTTGCCCAATACTTGATGTGGTATAAAGTCCTACAGAAGTGCCCACATAATATTCGGTAACAGGATTGTTATTGGCATCTTTTTTTACTACAATGGCACAAGCCCTAACAGATGGAAGGGTTAAGTTGCCCTCTGCGTTAGACCAACTTGGTATAGGAGATTTTGCATTATAAGTCCACCATATGGAGGTTACACCATAGTTAGATACAACGGCCATAATTTCATTGTCGTCATTTGGATTTACTGCAATGTCTTGCACATTCCCCGACGAAGCATTTAAAAGTGCTGGGGTAATATCAATTGGAATAGAATTACCATTGGCATTTACGTAATTATCTAGACGATATATTTTGCCTGTATTCGTACCAAAATACATGGCGTGTGTAGTTTGATAGGGTCCCCACGAAAAATCCATTGCACGAATTGAAACAGCTGTATTGCCTAAAATATTCACCGTAGTTTCTACGCCAGACAATCTGGTCCATTTTGTGCTATCCACCAAACTTGCCTGATTGGTTTTAAATAACTTATTGTAATTGGCGTAAAATAATACTTCGGAATTTGAATTACTCAGTTTAAAATTGGTAACAAAATCGCCGTATCCTGTAGAACTACTATTACTGGTTAAATCTGCCACTTTAGGTTTAATGGCTAACCCAGGATAACTAGTATTATTTAATAATTCATCTCTAACAATAATACCACTTTGTGCACCAAAATAAGTAAGTTGTTGACTGCCGTTAATTTTGGCAATGTCTACAGCAACACCATCTCCACCAAATAAATTTACATAGTCATTTATGCCAGGTCGGTCAATGGGTCTTGTGCCAAAATTTAAAGAGGCATCTCTGTACCAAGTACCATTGTCTTGCGCGCCTCCAACAAAATTATTTTTTCCAGATTCAGGATCAATGGCAACATAATAATATTGCAGGGTTTGGTAATTAGGTATAAAAGTCCAAACTACTGTAGCTGCTGTTATATCTTCTGTAACCTGTATGCCTGCATCGTTACAGCAGAAAGCCCTTTTAGAATTAGTAGGATCAAAAGCCAGATAATGCATATCTGGATGACTGTTTGGATAGAAGTTTGTTGTAAAATTAGTAGCATATCCGCCAATCCAACTGGTGTTTCCGCTAGTAGCAAAACCATTGGTAGAGCGATATAAATTAGTGCCTCCTACAAATATGGCATTTGCGTCGTCGGGCTTAATTTGAAATAACATATCGTAGCCCCCTTGTATTGCAATAGGGTCTGATCCTGATTTATTATTACCCGGCATATCAGGCATATTAATTGATAAATTTGTAAATACAGGTGTGCCACTAGTAAGGTCTATTTTAAACATATCCACTTCTGGTAACAAAGAAGGACTTGCTTGGCTCTGTCCATTTTCATAAAGCACATACAATAAATTATTATTAGATGGGGCTAATTGTAAAACTATCCTACCCCAACTAGATGTACCATTATTTACTTGCCATCCAGCAGGTGTTCCAGCTATATTGCCACCAAGTAAAGTCCAAGTATCACCATTTGTCGATTCCCAAACGCCCCTATCAGCGGTATTCTTTAAATGAAACGCACAATAGATTTTAGTACCTGTACTATTAATCACAACATCTGAATTACCTGTTCCACTGTTTCCGCCCAATCCACCTTTTACTGCAGTCCAAGTAGCACCTCCGTCTTTTGAACGTTCAATGGTATTTTGGCATGCAACATACACATCACCATTTGCAGGATTTACCGCAATTCTATGAATGAGGTCAAACACTTTGTCAAAGGCTTCTAATGCACCTGTTTGGGTGCTTGTTAATGCTGTCCAAGTGAGTCCATTATCAGTTGATTTGTAAATACCATTTCCTAAATAAAAGGAGCCAGATAATCCTGTTGAATTACCCAAAGATTCTCCAGTTCCTGCATACCAAGTATTTTCAAAACCTGCTCTTGTATCTTGTGCAAGTGCTGTTAGACTATGAATCTGTTTGTCGGGAGTCACTAAGGCCCATGTGTTTCCGCCATCGGCAGAGCGCATAATGCCACCACTTACACAGCCTGCCAAAATGATTTTATTAGTCGTGCCATTGTATCTTTTATCAAAAGCCAAAACCCTAGTTCTGCCTCCAAGATTGGTAGGTCCTGCTGGTAAATAATTATTGGTTGTTGGCGTATTTACGCCATTTATACCACGCACTATTCCCGCTTGAATGATGGATTGTTGGTATTCCTTAGTTGTAGGAATGGTCATTGCTTGGGCCATTTCGAGTTGCCCAATATTTGCAGGAATTTTTCCGGTGCTAGGATCTTTTAATAAATCATATTCATATTCCATGCGAGCCCTAGTCATTTCTGCCATTTTCTCCGGCGATTCATTTTCTATTTGCTCTTGTAAGGCTTCGAATTTTTCATGCTCATTGTGCCATAATTGCTTATTATAAAGAATGCCAATGATACCAATAAAAAGCAAAATCAATAAAAGATACTTTTTCATCCGCTCAATTATTTATTCACTAAGATAAAGATTAGTTAATACAATTAAAGTAATTGTAATGTTACAATTGTTTGTGTAATGATACAATCATTCATTTGATTTGTTTGAAAACAATCGGGTTGTTTCTCTAATGATATTCATTAAATGAACTAAATTAAATATGTATTATTTAATTCGAGGTAAAAATAAAGGCTATATCGCATTAACGATACAGCCTCTCTTTAAGAACTTTGTAATTAGTTATTATTTTTCAATAATAATTTTCTGTAAATAGGTTTTACTATTGTGTTGAATTTTTAACACATAAAAATCAGCACTAGCATTACTCAAATCAACTACTTGGTCGTACTTGCCTACAAATCCAGGTACATTTTGTGCAAATACTTTTTGACCTTTTGCGTTTAATATTTCTATAGACAAGTCTTTTTTAATAGTCATTTCAAAATTAATTCTAAAACGACCTTTGCTAGGATTTGGATAAGTAGTTAGTTTTATTTCTCTAGCCAAAACATCAGCCAAGGCGGTCACTACATAATTAATAGTGTTTGAAATTTTAGTGCAACCTGTTAAATCAATGGTAACTGTTTTATACGCACCATTTCTTGTAGGTTTATAACTTGCATTTGTTGCACCTGCAATTAAGCTGTCATTTACATACCACTGGTTTCTGGTGCTAATAGAACTTACCAAAGAATCAGCTACTTGTGTAATAACAGGCGTAGGTGTTGTAGTGGCAACAACTGCAGTTCTATTACTAACGCATCCAATAGTATTTACCCGCATATCATAAAAGAAATAATAAAAGTTTTGATAGGCATTTGGGCTTGCAGTAGTGGTAGCATAATTATTAGTAATAGACATTACATTTGGCAAACTAAATGGATAAGGAGTAGTAGTAATATTATTGTTTCTATAAATGGATGCACCATTCATACAATTCACCATAATCATATGATCACCCGCAGTTGGTACAGATAAGTTTAATTGAAAAATAGCACCGGTGTCGGATGCATTTAAGCCAATATTATTACTGGCATTATTGGCGCTAGGGTAATCAACAGATGAGGTTGATTGCACATTAAGTGTTACCCTAGAAAGCGGGCGATAACTAAAAGATAACCCATCTGCACTATATCCTAAAAAATCAGATACAACAAACTCAATTTGGCCAGGCGATCCAATATACATTCTGGCTGATTCAATATTTAGCGGAACAGTATTTGAAAAATTTACCCAAGATCCAAGGCCGGCATTTGCATTGTATCCACCCCCGGCACCAGGGAAAACCATTTTAGTTAGCGGCCCAATACTTCCTTTAAATTCAGTACCAACATAAAAAGTATTATTTGTAGGAATACTACTACTATTTACAATGCTGCCATAGGCAAATGGCGATAAGATTGTAGGACTATTATACCAGAAATAATTTGAACCTGTTACAGGAGACGTAACAGATAAAGTTGCTTGACCGTTACAGATAGTTCCTGTAGCCGCAGGTCCTGCAGGTGTTGCAGGAATAGCCACAACAGTAATATTATCATTGTTTGAAGTGATTTGGTCGCCAGTAGCACTTACATTAGTAGTGATAGTATAACTAACACCAGGCGTTGTGACAAATGGTTTAGGAAAGCTAAAAGTAGTGCTACTTAATGCACCAATAGTGCCATTATAAATGCTAGTGAAACTTGCAACTGTGGTTGTGCCATTTTTAACAATAGCTGTTACTGGAACATTTGATTTAGCAGTTGTTCCATTATTTTTTAAACTGATGGTAATAAATTGGTTGTCACTTGCACAGTTTCCAGAAACGGGTGCTAAAAGATTATCGATACTTAAATCATTAGATGGAGGTGCAATCCGCAATCGAAAATCTTCGGTTTCTCCTTTTAAATAAGTACTACTACTACAAGGGCCGATGTCGGCAATATTGCTGGTTTCTTGCACAATAATGCGCATCAAACAAATATTGCCAACAGTTAATCCGTTAGGGGTAGTAATGCTTGTTGTATATGTTCCAGTTGAACTACTAATTACCGCACTCTGTGCTACTTTTTCTGTTGTTTCAAAAACGCCATTGTTGTTATAATCTATATAAACAGTAACAATTCTAGGATTGGCGGAAGCGTCGCAAGTACCAGTTAAAACAGTAATGGGAATTACTTGCGCCGATTCTATATCGGCAATAATATTTGTATTGTTTGTATAACTCGTGCAACCCGTAGGATTTTTATATCGAATCGTACTGAAAGCAACGCTATCAATTCTTGCACCAGCGGTAGAAGTAGGAGCAGAACTACAGTAAGCATTTCCCCCAACACCACTTACCAACAAAGAATAGGCTTGTTGCCCTCTTGCTAAAGTTCCTTTATGCGAAACCGTAATGGTATATGTTTGGCCCGGTATAGTGCTATCAACAGCAATTTTTTCAACATTGTCAATGGTATTGTCTCCTTTGGTAGCAGCGGCATTCGGACTATTAGGGTCCATAACCCATGGTCGATAAACACTAGTTCCTTTTGTAATAACAATATCTAAATCGTTCACTAATTTTTTAGCAGGATTGTTTAATACATTAATCGTTTCAACTGTTCCTTTTACATCGGTCCAACAGATAGTGGCACTTAATGCGCCATTACCAGAGGCAACAACTGTTTTTGTAAAAGTCTGACCATTGAGTAAATTGTTTTCGTAAATCAAATGGTTACTAGTACTTGCATTATTAGTAGGAATGGCAGCCGTCATTGCTGCTGCGGCGTTTTCTACATTTAGTACACCCCAACCAAAAGTATAATCGGGCCCATCATAATAACCTGCTTCATCGGCAGTATGAATAGCCAAACCTTTTAAAGTAGCAGAACGCATAAAAGTGCTTGGCTTTAATTTAGACCAATACTCTTGTAATAACAATAAAGAACCGGTAGCATTTGGAGTAGCCATTGATGTGCCATTATAACTAGCATAACTAGTATTTGATGTGGCAATAGAAGATAAAACGCCCACACCATCGGCAACTAAATCTGGTTTAATTCTACCGTCATCGGTTGGGCCGAAACTACTAAAGTCACTAATTACAGCATCTTCTTTTCTGATGTAGCCACCAGGTAATCCATTTATCGCACCAACAGTTAAAATATTTTTTGCATTGGCATCCCAAGCAATAGAACCATATGAATCGTTACTGCTAATACCCGCCGGACGATTTCCTGCAGAGGTCATTTGATTCGAACTATTGTATCGGAAATAAGGAGAACCAACAGCAGGGCCAGTTTCAGTTCTATTATTTCCTGCAGCTTTTACTATTAAATAATTTGGCGCGTTGTATGCAATTGAATCAAGCATCATTGCATCGTTACTGTAGTATCCAAACTTATAGTCTTCATTATCGGTTGATTTTCCGTTGAATTCCCATCTTGCAGCGCTTGAGTTGTAATTCCATCCAGATATAATGCCATAAGAATGATTCGATAAAACAATATTTGATGCTTCGCCTAATATTTCAGAAATATCACTAGCATAATCGTAGGCAATTAAATTTTGCAATCCAAACGCCATTCCTTTTGCAAGTGGATTTACACCAGATGCCATCATGGTTCCAGCAACATGCGTTGAGTGATCGGAGGTAGCTGAAACAAGGTCTTTTTGCAAAACCCTTCCGGTTAATTCAACATGGGTATTTAAAACTTTTCCTCCATCCCAAATACCTAATTTATTGGTAACACTTGCCGATGAGCCACTTAAGTTTAAACCGCTTCTTCCGCCAGGCCATAATTGATTCGCACGAGTTGTAGCAGCGGCGATCGTATTGTTTTGCGTAATGTAATATTTGGGGTTTCCAAAATCATCCATTCCTACCAATACCGCTTGGTTGCCATTTTTTGATAAAAAAGAAAGTGGCCAAGATTTTTGTTTGGCCATTGCAAGTGCTTGATTGTAATTGGATGCCAGTATTTGACCGTATTCAAGTGAGGCATTTTCAAGTAATGCTTTATTGGTTTCAATTTGTGCAAAAGAAACCGAGAAAATTCCTATCAAAAAAACACTAAATAAAATCTTTTTCATACTAAACAATAATTATAATTTTATACTTCAAAAGCGCCTAATTTAATAGGTTCAAAAACATACACTAAAATAGATACTTTCTACCCCAAAAACGAAGTATGAAGCAGATTCTTTTCTTAATTTTTTTTATAACTGCATTTGTATGTGGCTGTTCAGTAGTTAAAACAACCCAAAAAACCAGTGTTGAGCAAGGTATTTCGGGATTGGTAACAGCAGCTATAGGCAACCAAATGCCCATGAAAGGAGCTGATCCAATGCCCCCTAAAGGCTTAGCAGCAACCATTTATGTATATGAATTAACCAATCTTTCACAAGTAATCAAATCCAGTAAAACAGGCATTTACACTGCTATTCAAACAAAAAGATTGGCCACAATTCAAACAGACAGCTTAGGGGCATTTACAATTGCGCTTCCGGTTGGTAAATATTCGTTATTTATCAAAACGGGAGAAGCCTATTTTGCCAATTCCTTCGATCAGTTTAATAATATTTGTTTGATAGAAGTAGCAGCAGGAAAACTAGCCACCACAAGATTAGTAATGAATAGCGCCGCTTCTTATTAATAGCCTCCTTATCTTTGCCAACTTTCTTAAAACAATCAGACCTAAAAATTGTTTTAAGTTGATGTAGACCTTATGAATATTGGTGAGTTGTTAGAAAAGTATCAGCAGTCCCCCCGTCTTTTTCAATTGGCGGACAGCCTTTCTATTGCCAATAGGTTACAGGAGAATGATATTCAAAAAATATTTCTAAAAAATTTACAGGGAAGTAGCGCAGAATTTATTGTTAGTAGTGTATTCATGCATGAGCGTTGCCAAGACTTAAACCATTTGGTGGTATTGAATGATGCTGAAGAAGCAGCCTATTTTCAAAATACACTCGAAAACTTAACCAATGCATTAGACCTATTTTATTTTCCTTCGTCTTTCAAGAATCGAAAAAATTTCCGCTTGCTAAATAGTTCGCACGTAATGTTGCGAACAGAAACGCTAACAAAATTATCCGCTGGCGGAAATAAGAAAATTTTAGTGACATATCCCGAGGCATTATTTGAAAAAGTAGTATTGCCAAAAACACTTCGCGGAAATATCATTCATATAAAAGTAAACGAAACCATTCAGTTAAATAACTTAATGGAACTCTTTGTAATGTATGGTTTTCAACGAACCGATTTTGTATACGAGCCCGGACAGTTTGCACTACGTGGAGGCATCTTAGATATTTATTCTTATGGCAACGAAAAGCCTTACAGGGTTGAGTTATTTGGCAATGAGGTAGATAGTATTCGGATTTTTGATCCGGAAACGCAGTTGAGCGAACGTAAATTAATGCAGGTAAATATTATACCCAATATAGAAACCCAATTTGAAACAGGAGAGAAGGTTTCATTGCTAGAATTTTTACCCGCAAATACAATTGTGTGGTTAAAAGATTGGGATGTAATTGCCGAAAAAATTCAGCAACAACAAGAAGAATTGGATGGGTTTATGGGCATGTTGCAGGACGGATTTCGCATGAATAATTCCGACGACGAAGACGATACCAAAATTGTAAAAGAAGTTACACAAGAAGACTTTGTATCGGCAGCAATTATTCAAGAACAATTACGCAGCAGAGATATTGTAGAGTTTGGATTTAAGCCGCATTTAAGTAGTGTTGAAATTGAATTTGCTACACGATCGCAACCTTCTTTTAATAGACAGTTCGATTTGTTAATTAAAGATTTAAAAGCCCACGAATTAGCCAATTATTCTATTTATATTTTTGCAGAACAAGCCAGGCAATTAGAACGCTTGAGTAGTATTTTCGAAGACCTAAAAACCGATATACAATTTGTTCCACTCGCAACAAG